>Ga0307514_10000719_pt1 | contig 57194 bp, 65 predicted proteins | sample 16_EM_MG_FD_203088 | JGI IMG/M metagenome (GOLD analysis project Ga0307514, IMG submission 203088) | Populus trichocarpa ectomycorrhiza microbial communities from riparian zone in the Pacific Northwest, United States - 16_EM | ecosystem: Host-associated > Plants > Roots > Unclassified | place... | reverse complement strand
CAAAATGGTGTGCGGTGCGAATCGAGATATATTTGGAAACACTTGAAGAGGCATGAGACGGGTCCAGCACACGTCCCTATGTCTGAAAGGCGTGAGCAGTTTTCTGTACACCTGCTTCATTTCATGTTTGACAGAGAAGCAGCTCATCAATGCGGTGAATGTAAGAAAGGATATTTTCAGAAGAAGGATCTGGATAAGCACAAATCGACCCGCCACACAGGTGAGTGATATCTTTTTTCTGCTTCTTTCGTTTTTGATAGATAAATTTATAGAAGGGCGTTATAAATGCGATGTTTGTAAAATGGATTATGGTTGGGAAAAGTCTTTGAGAGCCCACATTAGGAGACAAGGGAACCGATGCAAAAAGCAACCAATTTGAAGGTAATTACTAATTGTCATTTGCTGTTCTGCTGGCAGAACGGCAGGTGGCCTTGCTGTAAAGTAAGGTTCCCCCTCGGTCTAAATTACCTATATAAGGTAGAATGTTGAGCTGTTTATTTGGTTTCTTCTTCTTGCCCTATCACTAGTACACACAAGTAAGTCAGAGTCAAAAGTTTTGGCTCGCTGATCACTATTGCGACCTGTTCGTGTTTGTTCAATCCGTCGCTGATTTCCGTGTACCACCAGTGTTTCACCACCACACTGATAACACTTTATAAACACAAATCTGCCTTTGATCCTCTTTAAATTTATGATCTGAAAGGCTATAAGCATTTGAAACATTGTTCCGCTTTTTTTCTGATTTGTGATTGAGGTAAAGGCTGGGAAGCTACACAGCGCGAGAAAGTGCCTTTCTCAGTTCTAGAAATACATTCCGGACTACTCCATATAGTCAAACGGGCGCTCCGGTTAACTATATGGAGTAGTCCGGAATGTATTTCTATGATGTAGAAAGACACTTTCTCGCGCTGTGCTACATTGTGAGAGATAAAATTTATAACTCCCACAACCTTTAGGAGCCTTTAGGTTGGGGTCTCAGGCTATCATGGCCGAGGTTGCTTCGCCACTGATGTGATCATTATATACCGTACACGTGCTATCTTGTTAATTTTTTTATCTTTTTTTTTTTTTGGCGAATTTGTGAACCACCGCAATAGTGCCCCCATAAACGATGATGTGGAAGAAAAGCCTCGTATTGCAGCAATTCAATACCGAAGATGTGGTTCTCAATTGATTTCTCCTCGTGATGTAAGAATTTCAAACTCTGCTGTTTGGCCCACCAGACTTGTTCTTCGACGTCACTTACGGCTCTGCCGCTCTCAAACCGTGGGGAGATCCCGACTTTAGGGCCCTTCTACCGGACGTTAATAACAGGGGCAGAGATGGAGGTGGAGGTGAAAGTGAAGGCAGGGGTGCTGGGGCTGATAGTGGTGCTCGCCCGTGATAGACGCGCGGCCAAGCGGGTGGAGGCGGGGACAGTGTCGACTCTCAGTCGCGTTGAAACTTGACTTGATCCTTGCATTTTGGCACACAATGCGAGGAGACGTCAGCTTCAAGCTGAGGCGAAGGATTCAAGAGACGTTCTTGCTACTATCCCAGGCTAATACACAAACCACGTTCTATCGGGACGTGTTTTCTGTGTTTAGGAAAGTTTCTTAACACTCCCCTCAATCCCTTCCGCCGTTCAATTCTGCGTGTTTTGTTTGTTTCGCCTCAGTTGCTCTCCCCCACTCGAATACACAAAACACGTCCGATCAGGACGTGTTGGGTATGCTCCCCTTGGTCCGCCACTTTCCAAACACAAAAAACACGGTCATGTTTTATGTGTTTTCCTCATTCCCCCACCCCGCCTGAAGACAAAACACGTTCAATCGGGACGTGTTTTCTGTGTTCTGGTATTTTTTTTTCATTCCTCTCCCGCTAGTTCCTCCCACCTTCCGCACACAACAAACACGGTTGAAACCGCCGTGTTTTTCCCTTCCATTGTTCCCTTTCCCCTTCCCCTGCCTTTCCATGTATGCCCACACTACCAACGGGTCAAGTACCAGTTGTGTTTTCGTGGTGTGGCGCTTGTACCATTATACCCACATGGGTTTACAAATCCATGATGAGCCACTTTATATGATTTCTTTGTCTCAGTAACGGTCAGCTTAGGTGCCCTAGAATAACAAGTTTCCTTTGGATTCCAACTTGACATTTTCAAAATGATCTGCATATTCATTAGCAAATTTGTAGAGGTGCTTGTGCATTAGGAGGTGTCCATCTAGTTTTTGCGCTTTCAGAGGTTTTGAGGTTTGGAGCAATCCTCTTTCATTGTTGGTCAACTTCTGACGCTTGCCCGTGTTCACCTGTATTTGTATTCGCAATTTTTTTTACAAACCAGTCTCCAAGTTCTTCCTTTGTTTATATTCCTTACAGCTCTTGTATTCATATAAAGTTGTCATGCTCGAAACCGCGTGTGACTTCTCCACAGCATTGATCTTTGTTTAACCCATGGATTCTCCACAACTCCCTGCAACTCCCCGTGAGCCTTTATTTCAGAACCACAACATAAGTCACTACATTTCATGTCTTGACCTTCAGGAGCCATTATGAAACCAAAAGAATTGCCACCGACCCCGAGTGTTGACATCTCTGAGGGTGCTCCTCCATGGTCTGGTTCTGAGCTAGATCCTCTGGACCTTCCTTCTGCCAACACACTCCTCAACTTTTCAAATGACGGTGAGGGGTATTCACAAGTTTTAAAGTTGGCGCATCTGAAGATTTGATGGCGTTTGAAGATCTATCGAGTTATTCACAGTCTCAACTTTACGATTTGAACCAAGTAAATGCGGATGAGGTTTACCAAATTATGGTGCTAGATGCTGACACCCGTTGATCTATAGGAACTATTGAATAATAGTGTTCCTCAACGTTCGCTTATTGATGAGATTACACCAATGTCGGAATTGCGCATGGAATACGAGAAGGGTTCCGCGTTATTTGTGAAACAGATCGAATGGTTACAGGAGAATGGGTTCGATTCCATTAGGAGAACAAGAGGTGTGTTTCTGTCCCACTCCTGAGGAGCCCACCAGCCAATATTTTTGTTCAGGTGACGGGGACTGCTTCTACAGATGTGACGTCGCCTTCTCTGATCTCTATTGTTGTCGATAAACCTAATTTCTTCCAGGATTTTCAGCTCTCGCCTTTGCTTATGTAGAAAGCCTCATTAACAGCATCGACAAGGAGCTTGCCGTCGTCACCAGCCTATCCAAACTAGCCAGCACAACAGACATGCTCGAGACGACAGGAATAGCAAAATTTGTCTACGAAGACTTCTACGACCAGTTTACCGAACTTGTCAAGAATATTATTGAGCCTGACCCAAGGGGGTTACTTTTGACCAGTCAACGTCTTCTTGGGTCATTCCAGAATCCTGAGGGTGATGTGTGCTGTTGCCTGCTTCGATATCTGATATCTGATAAATCCGTTTCTGTTTAGTCTCCAATTCCATAGTGATTTACCTGAGGTTTCTCACCGTAAGATGACGCTTTCACTTTCGCGGAATGAGCACTTAACTAGTGACAGTCAGCTCAAATCCGCCTCCACCAGGAAGACTACGAAGGATTCCTTGTGCACCCGGAAACAAAGGAGCCCATGGACGTCCATTCTTTCTGTGCCAACATTGTGCAGGCCATGGGAAAAGAGGCTGGTACGTATTAATATACTATCTGTCTGAATTTTGCCGATGCATACTCCAGATAACGTCGAAATAGAGGCCTTGTGTCAAGCTCTCAGTCTCAACGTGGATGTTGCATATCTAAATGGGTCGAGAGGCGATCGAGTCGACTTTATCAAATTTAGTTACGACTCCAATGCAGAGGCACCTCCACTTGTTCTCTTGTACCGGTATGTGATACGACTGAGAATGTTATTCGGCCACTGATTTTGTTTTCAAAGTCCTGGTCATTATGATATCCTGCTTAAGAAGTCTAGTTTTATATAAAAAGTAGTTGGTCTGAGCGAGAATAACAAATTGCTGTGTCTTACGTCATGTCCTCTCAACAAACTCTTCCCTGAACGTATGGCATCTGAAGAAGAAGGACAGGTATTTGCATCTTACGCAGAATCTTTTGTCTTTATCCATGATTCTGTAGGCCGTTCCAGCGTCTCAGCGCAGTAGCTGGAGCTCATTCCTCAAAGCGTTTGTCTTGGGACTCTCTCATCGATTTATCGTATCGTTCTAAAATACATGGCAATACAGAATCGCCACCTTTTCAGGCGACCTTTCTTCCCTTACAGCGCCATCCTTCATACTTTCCCCTACTTCTCTGACTGAATTCCCAGGTCCGGCGTTGCTCACGAACTCATTTCAAACAACTAATATCTACTCTCCGCAGCTTATTGGTGTGAGCGACCAGAATATTTCGCTGCCATCGCAGTTGCCAAGCCTGGTTATGAGAGAGCCATTGCTGTCCTTAGATGGTTCATTGTTCGTGTTTCATTCACAAATCTTTCTTCACTCATTCACTTTTTGTATCAGAGCACGTTGAAAGACCAGTATACTTCCAGAAACGATGAGATGGGTTCTGAAAAGAAGTACGCCCTTTTTGATTTATTGCTCATGTTCGTCGTCTCATGTTATATACTTTTTCCAAGGCCCCTGAATCCCGTTCTCGGAGAGTGCGTCTGCCTCTATGTGACTTGGTTGCCATCCTACTGATTGATTTCTTCTATCATGATCAATCTATCAGGGTGTTCTATGGAATTTGGCCCGACAAAAACAAACGCGGCGTTACAAAACTCCTTGTGGAGCAGGTCTCCCATCATCCCCCCATCACGGCCTACGTTATCGAGAACAAATCCAAAGGTCTTCGCTTATCAGGTCACAACGCTCAGAAGACCAGCTTCTCATGTATGTTTATGTTTCTTTTATCCGAATTGTCGATAGATATCAACTCCTTCCCGGAATTCTCGATTCAGCGGGTTCCATCATCGTAAAACAACTTGGCCATGCAATTCTTACCATTCAAAACAATGACGGAGAGCTTGAACGTTACCTCATCACTCTCCCGAAATTGCGCATCGATGGTCTTTGGTACGGGAGCCCTTACATCGAATTGGCGGACACGTCCTATGTAATCGGAGGGGGATACATCTCCACGCTCGAATACAAGGGCAAAGGCTATTTTTCTGGAAAATCGCACTCGTTTAAGTCTACCACCATCCCGATTCCAGGACAGGGCGGTGCTGGCCCAAAAGAAGTTGTAGTAGAAGGGACGTGGCACGAATCTTCCAAATATACCAAGGGAGGTTCAGGGACTTTCTACGAGGTGCCGGTAAATAAGGAGGAGGTTATCCCACTAGAATGGTGCGATGAGTTGGGCGAGTATGAGACACGGAAGCTGTGGAATCTCGTTGCAAAGGGCATCCGGGAAGGTGATTTTGACCTTGCGAGTAAGGAGAAGAGTAGGATCGAGAACGAACAGAGGCAGAAGAGGAAGGAAGAACAGTCTGCAGGCACGAAGTGGGAGTTGAAGCATTTTGAGCATAAAGAAAATGATCCTGTCTGTAAGTGTTTCTAGTCCTTATTGTTGTATTTGTTTTCGATATGCGTTGTGTCTTCAGACGAACAGCTCGGCCGTACAGTTAAACTCAACGCCTCTACTGAGGACATGTATGACTTTAAAGGCAATTGGCCGTCTGGCTTTTCCACTTTGTAGCGCACTGGTTGAACACTTGGCTCTCAGTCTATCTGATTTCTTAGATCACGAGAGATAAATTTTTGGGAAGTAAATTGATTGCATTACTTGGGTTTCGATTTATTACACGTAATGACCCACTCCGATTTTCTTACATATGTTTTGTGTAAAGACACTGTATGTAAAGCTAAACAGATATCACGGCTTCAACAGCCTCCCGAGTGATGGCCGAACATTCCGGTTGACGGTGAAAACGGGCCGAATGTTGACATTTGAGTCCGTGCGCAAGGAAAAGTCCGGTTTACTTTCCCACCTGCCAATTGTGATATGAGTGGGACTCAGAGACAGACAGACAGCCAGCCCCACTCACACCCAAGCCTAAGCCAACTGCACTGCAGCCCTCCGCTCACACTCGATTTTTTTAAATATCCACAGTAAGTCTTTATTTTATTTTATTTTATTCTTTGCTCTTTCGTTATTCTTTGCACATTTGCGTTGTTATATTCGTTGTTGGTATCGTTGCTGTCGTCGTCGCCTTTGGACGTTGTGCAGCAGCAGCAAAGAGCGGTGTATATACCACCCAACGCGTTGTTTGTTTTGTTTGTTTGCGGCACCCCTAGTGATGCGCGACGCGTTCCATCCGCCTCTAATCGTCGTCCCTCGTCGACATCGTTTCGTCTTCACTTTTACTCATCATTCTCCCACACGATGGGGTCGATCATCAACGTTCTCCTCGCATTAACACATTGAAACCTTTTCTCTCTCTACCTTCTTTCTATTCGTCACGCATCTGTTTCCGCTTCCGAACCACTGTTTAACACATCTTGTAGATGCCTAAAGAAGCTTCAACTACCACCAAAACCAAGGTAGGTTATTGATCTATGGTAATATAGGCCGTATCTCCTGACAGTTCAATAAGCGCAAGGCCGCTGAGAAAGCCGAAAAAGCTACAACCCGCAGTAAGGGCAGCACGAAGAAAGACCCCAAGGCGCCGAAGCGTGCCCTCTCTGCGTACATGTTCTTTAGCCAGGACTGGCGCGAGAGGATCAAGACCGAGAATCCTGATGCTGGATTTGGTGAGTCTTCTGCTTCCCTTTCTCTCGCTTTGTTTGCTGAGACATGTACGAACAGGCGAAGTGGGCAAACTTCTTGGCGCGAAATGGAAGGAAATGTCAGACCATGACAAGAAACCTTATGTCGACCAGGCAGCCAAGGACAAAGAGCGAGCCGATGAAGCAAAGGCCGCATATGATGTGCGTTTATCTTGACTGGAATATGTTCCACGCTAACACGCGCATATATTCACAATAGAACAAGCAGAAGGCAGGAAGCGCAGGTGACGACGAAGACGAAGAGTGATTGCCTTTTTTTGCCACACCGTTGAAACATACGTCTCTTGCGATTTGTTTGTGACTTAATAGAATACCCCCCCTTTCCTCTCAAATTGAGGCAACAATCGCAGCTTATAACATAAAACCTTTTTTTTGGTCATGCGCCTCTGTGTTCAACCAGGTCAGCCATATTCAACAAACGTTTCCTTTCCTCTTTTACGTTGCTCTACTTTGTATGTCTCTACTACTACTTTTCAAGCCCGAATGTAGTCAGACTGTATTAATTATTACGAAACAAAATTATTCTTTCTCAATCTGTGACATGTGCCGTTATATCCGGTATCGGTTATCAATTCTCAACATCTGCATCGGATAACGAATCCAATTCATTCTCTTTTTTTTTCACGTTTTCCAGGTTCAAGAGATGTAAATGAATCCCTTCTTTTGTCGTAAGGAGGTCGGCATAACAGTTTCACTGACATCCCACTTTTTTTTAATAAACGTTCTTATCGCACAAGCGGAAATGTGTTTTCATTCCGAACTACTACTGCTCTCATTGTCAGGGTGCTCTGCTGCCCATGTATCCAACTCTGCAATAACCTGTTTCTGCTCGTCCACGGTCTTGCGTGCACTTTTTTCATCCAGGTTTGGTTCGCAGAGTAAAGATGGGTTAGTTGAAGTGAAACAAAAATGTTGGGGAGAAACGGGGACTCACAAATCCCTTGCGAAACCTGGCACATCTGCCGGACAATTGACTTTACCGAGACGGATTAGAGCTCTATGTCTTGTTGCAAGCCTAATTAGGATTTCAGATTTGTGTCAGATCGTTCTTCATAGACGGGTGGAAAAGGAAGGGTAGAAACCCACTGTTGCTCAGGTGCCAAGTGCCTCTGCTTCTGTGCCTTCTCCTTCTCCGTAGCTTTCAGCTGGTGATGTTTCCTTAAGGGCGGCCACACCGGCTTTGGTGATTCCTCTCTCTTGTCCTCGGAATTTTGCCCCTTGGACTTTCTCCTGCGAACCTTCTGTTTCCGTTTAGTAAGTACTCAAATTCTCACTTGAGAAGGGGGAAATGCATTGGAAAAGGAATGCAATGCAGGTTGAGGAAAGGGAGGGGAAGAAAGGGAAAACCTTACAAGGATTCTCCTTGTCCTTTCTGCTTCGATTCGACTTGGCACCAGAATTTCATCATTCAAATGGCTATATGTCACACCAATTGAACTCAATGTTTTCTGTATGGCATCTTCGTCGTGTTGACGAAGAGGCGTAGCTATTTGGAAAACAAATAAATGAAGGATGCAAAAAGAATTGGGTGGATAAAACTTACAGTCGTCGAAAAGCAAAGCTCCAAGACCTTTCAAAATTCCCTGCGTTTAGTATGAACAATGTCGACCGCAAAAAAGCAAGCAGAGCCACTGACATCTTCTTTTCCGAGTTTCGTATCTGCCTCCACAAGCTCCTTCGTTGGGCCAGTTTTTGCACCTGCGCCCGAGTCCATATGCGTAAGCGCCCAGTCGAGTTCGGCAAGGTTCGCTTTTTCGATCTAATAATATGAGCGTCAAGCCTAGGTGGACTCTTCGAAAGACTGAAAGTGGCACGAACAGCCATCTTCGTTGCTAGAGTATTCTCGTGTAATTTAAATATGTTCTCAATCCCAAACAGTTCACCCCTTTTAGCTGTGTCCCCTTGAATGCCTTCGAAGTACCTAACCAATTAAGGGCGGTGTGATCCAGTTTACAAAACCGTTGACAGCGGACAATAAACTCACCTCGTCTGAACACTGGCCTCATACCCGATTGCCATCTGCTGCTGTTTGTATATTTGCCTTGCATAAATCAATTCTTCAACAGACCCAGCGCCTAGGAGTCGATACACCGATACATCTCGAGTCTGGCCGAATCGGAACGCGCGGTCCATGGCTTGAAGGTCATGCGCAGGATTCCAGTTCGGATCTGAGCGCCTGTTAGCAAAGAGGAAGAGAAAAGATCGCAGAAATGAAAGAAAAAAAGGGACGAAAGGAGGTCAAAGACACACCAAATATGACAACTTTGTTAGCCCCAGTGAGGTTCAAGCCCGTTCCTCCTGCAAGTGTTGAGATAAGGAAAAGATATATTTCAGGGTCCCTGTTAAATTTGTCGATCATCGGCATACCTGTCAAAACACCATATTGTCAATAGAATCAGGTACAACGAAAAGAAAACTGCCTACGGTCTGCTTGTTTGGTATTGCCATCTAGCTTCAGGAACTTGTAACCTTCAAATCAATTGTTTAATCTCAGCCACCTTAATAATGAGAATTTAACTTACCTCTTGAACTCAAATGAAACTCCAGCACCTCCAATAACTTTACACTCTTCGTAAAAATCAACACCTTATTCGACGAATCCTTACTCCACTCTTTCAGGAGAACCTCAAGGGCCTATTGCATTGCGCCGCGATTTTATTGCGAATGAATGAGGTGATCTGAAAGTGAAGGACGAAACTCACAGCCCACTTGCCACAATACTGAGTCTGCATCATGGCTGTCCCATACTTGGGGATGTTTCCGTCTGGAAAAGCCATCTCAGCTAGCTCTCTGTTCCTTGTAGTCTATAGACGATTAGCGGGATTTAGCGGGATTCACCTAATGAAGAAATGGGATACGTGCTTGCTCGGCCGTATCATTTGGTCCTGCGACAAAAAATATAAGGAAAGAAATGGCAACAAAACGGAAGCTACCCACCAGGTAGAATTAACCCAAGGTGGTTCGACAACTTAACCAGTATAGACATAAATTTGAAGACATCACCTGCGATGAAAGGGTGACAACAATTCTTTCTCCTACGCGGCTGATTCAACACAAAGATTTTGGCTGAGAAATTCTATCCTTACGTGTTAGTAGAGCCGCAAGGACACGGCCGATCTCTGTGGATGAGATTCTGCATTTCTTCGGAGTTAAGAAGACGCTTATATACTGTAATTTGTCGTTCGGTCAATGGGCAAAAGACGACTTGATCCATTTTCTTGGGCAACTGTTGTCATAGTCTGTTTAGCAGTGGTTCAATTCGATTGGCTGAATGGCAGAGCCCACCTGATCCTTGATGATGTCCTTAGTTCTTCTCAAGAAAAAATCGGGTAACAACTTATCCCTTAGTACAAGCGCGACAATCAACGCCTTCGCCCTTTCCTCTTCGCTCGCACCTGCACTTTGCCCAGAAGTCAGTGGTTTGACCACGAAACCATGCCATTGTCCCTTTGTTCCTAACCTCCCAGGACTCGTCCAATCTAAAATCGTCCACATCTCTTTATAGGAGTTTTGGATAGCAGTGCCGGTAAGGCCAAATCGCCTCAAGCACGTAAATTGATGATAGGCCAATGTAATTTTCGCGCTTTCATTTTTGACACGGTGAACCTCATCGACGATAACGCACGACCAGGGAAGGTCGTCAAGGATATCGATATCTCGTCGAGCGAGATCGAAAGTGGTCACAACTAGGTGAGAAGGATAAATTAGATAGAAGAACTCTCGTGAAAGACACGAACCAACATCGAGTCTTCCAAGCTTAAAGTCGTGCAAAATTCCTTCGCGCTCTTTCGGAGAACCATTGTAAAGACCAACTTCGAAATATCCCCACTAATCCAATGTTTGTCATTCAAACATAACTATTCATATAGGAGCACTGACCGTTTCGAATTCCCTCTCCCAATTATGCACAACTGTGCTGGGCGCGATGATCAAACATGTCGGCCACTTGGCATTGGCGGGGGGCAGCTCGCGTCTCTCGCGCCATACCTCGCCGTCCTGTAGCTTCGACACATACTTTTTGCGACGATTTTTGTCAGTAATGACCCCTTCCTTCCTCATAATTGCCGACAGAAAGGATATAATCTGTATAGTTTTACCTGACCAAGGATCACATCTTCAGGGATAATATATTTGAGTCGAAAGGGGTTCAACAAACCCTATGAGAACGTAAATACCTTTTCGGTCTGAGCTGGAGTATATGTAGAACATGTAACTCACTAGACCCATATCATCTCCCAAGAGTCCACCTTGACCCCGCTTATACTGCCTCCACAAAAACCTCACACCTTCTCGCTGATAATTACGTAGGTAAGTGTTGAGGGCTGCTGGAATTTTTATTTTTTGATCCTCATCAAGAGCCAAAGCTCTGCCATAATGTTGACCAGGAGCGAGTGGGAACCCCGGTCGTGCCTTTAGTTTCTAGAGATTAACATTAGCCGTGTCACACGAGTTAATGTGATTCACATACAGGATTTACGATATTAACTTCTGGCTCTGACTCGGACTCTGTGACTGAATTCTCGCAGACAATAGATGTTTTTCTGATAACTGCCAGATTTTCCAGAATCGTTTATGGGTGAAAATGAAAGATCTTACAAGAATGAGATGGGCGAGGTTTTTCAACTTCTTGTTCTGATTCCGACTCTGTTACGGAATCGTCGACGTTCCCTGCGCTTGGCCGCCCGAACACCATAGGCTTGGACATGGATCCAAGCTTTGATGGACCAGCTCCAGGATCAGTGTCCGATTCTAGAAAAAAGATGTCAGGCATTCCGTGTCAACTCTAGAAGATGACCGAGTGGAATACCGGTCAAAGAATCCTCGCCTGCCACTTGGGAAAGAGCAGGCGGCGCAGTACAAAAATTCTTACTATCCTCCGCCATTGAAGGCGTCAAGCAAGGTTGCGAATCAGTTTCGTGTCGCAACAAAATATCGACCTGAGATATTCTTGGGCTAGGACTAGCTTCACTATCGTCGCCGTCTGCGTATATCTGTTGTTCCCAGAGAGGCTCCTCTGCTTCCTCGTCCTCGGAGTGCAAATCCAAGTCGTGACCTGTATGTCCGTTATCACAACCATAATTACTTCCCAGCAATCCAAATTTTGGCGTACCGAAATACTTTAGAAGCGGACTTGGCTCCAAAGCTCCTCCAGACCTTGCTTCTACAAGATATCAGTTTGAGATCCAATGGACCAGGTCCATTCAGGATGACTCACTCCTCAATTCTACTTTCTGTTTTCCCTTGGAACGTGAATTACGCAACGAATCCAATCTCCTCTTCTTTCTCTTGGGGCCACCCAAGCTCAACGCTTCATCTTCTTCGGCAACCCCCCTCTGCTTCGTACCTGCCCCACTTTTCCTCTGCCGCTTCTTCTTGGTGGGTTCTGGAATGTAAACACCGGGGGTGAAGTCCGAATCCGAATCTACCTCTATAGAAATAAACAATGTCAGAACTCCAAATCACTACCAGAAGAGACTCGCATACCAAGGGGTGCTGGTTCTGATGTCGAATTGCCTGCAGAATGAAATGGTTGGCTTAGTATTCGTCCAAAGCTTGAAGAGGTAAAGATTGACGTTTTGAGTACGCGTCTTTTGTTGACATTCACGCGTTTACTTGAACTGAACTATCCGGGAGTGTCTTGAGATAACGTTCCTTGAATTATACCCACTTTCTGATTTTGAAGACTTGAGGACTTTCAATTCTAAAGTTCCGTCGTGAATCGGCACTGTCTTGCACTAAGTTAGAGAATTCTCGATAGGTCCAGTTGTAGAATTAAAAAGGTTTTTTATTGCAGAAATCGGGCTGAGTTACACAAGGCAAAGAGAGCGACGGGCTTGTGGCATGAGTCGTTTAAGAAGTGAAGGAACATGACTCCAGTCTCCCATTGTGCGCTTTTCCCACGCGGCACTTGTGAACAAGATGAATTGAATTCTTTCAAGCCTTCGAGTTCCATTATAGAAATGTGATACAGGGATATTAGAATAATATGAAATGTTGAGGTGGAAAGGAAATTCAGCGACCGGAGATAATGAAGTAACCAAGATCAGTCATATGCTTCTTCTGCGCTCTGCCTCACCAAGCTCCTCACCTTCTTCTTATAAGCTGTGAAGAATGCCATGAAATGACAGAGGAGACGGGTGAGGAAGTTACTTACCCGGTAGATTTGTGCGAACTTCCTTCGCTGCGTCGACGTTTGCAGGACTTTCAAGGTTGGGCGTGTCAGAAGAGAGGAGAGAAATAACACTGATGAGCTAATTGGGAAGATCAGCTAGAGTAACGTGAAAGTCTGATGTTATATATAAGACTCACTATAGTTTCCACTGTGTGCACAGGCATCCATCTCTCTCCGGCATCTTCGTAACCGTACTGATCATCCCCTGGCGCGTGCTAAATACAGTATTAGACATTAAATAGTTTGATGAACGAAAGCGATGTACCAAGATCGATATGCAGACAGTACCGTCAGCGTAAACTTGTTGATGATTAACCGTCAGATCAGGATTCAACTGTTGTTCCAGGTAAAGATGCTACTCACTATTGGGGTGCCACATTTGGGTCACGAATCGCATCTTTGGCGGCAGAAGAGGATACTCGGGTGGGAAGGTCAACCGTGCCTTTAAAAATCCTCCTTCACTGTTCATCATTTGTTGTCGATTTGAGGAAATGAACATGGTGGGCACGTACTAAACGGTGTCACTTGGTCTAAGATAAGTCAGCGATGAGTAACGCGATAGACATCAAACAAAACGCTTCACTAACCCGATAATCAATATCTCCCATTCATACAGGTTGCTCTCGTCGACGAGGCCTGTTCTCAGATTCTGAGTCTCTGAAGTTAAGAGGGACAAAATTAGGCAAACCTGCTGAAAAGCCTTCGACTGGATGTTTGGTGAGTTCGGCAAGCTGCCTTCGCAGAAGAAGGGTGTTGTAAGCGGTTGGTGGCGGCTTTGAGGACATTATATTATATTATATGCTGGCAGGAGAGGATGCTGAGCAACTCTCCTTTGCGGCTTTTATATGTCCCAGCACGTGACATTAGATTGAATCGTTGAACATTAAAATGAACATATGTAAATGTGTATGCTCCGGATTGACAATAACACACACTCTGGAAGACCGGTCTAAGACCAATAGAAATGACTCAGATAATATTTGCGCTTTCTTCGCAACGACGCTTTATGACATTGAAATGACTCTCACGTGATACGCATTGGTTTGCGAGCCTTCATCTAACGACACTGTCATCTGGCCGGCGTTCTGAAATTTAGCTGGCTTCGCTAGAGTAACCATAGGACTAGTGACAAGTGATTCGACTAGTTGATGCAGGACGAAGAATCTGGATGGGATCAACTTAATCGTGAAAATTGGAAGGGTATTAGATTAACGGATCCGATAAAAAGTATTCAAGTGCGTCGTATAAGTCGTTCGACATAATATATTCATAAATATCTGTAGGACAAATGGCTTCTCCTTCCGGCGTTCCTGAAGGTCAAAGGCCTCGTCAAGCAACACATCGACTCTTTCAACTATTTCGTCGATGTTGACATAAAAAATATCGTCAAGGCGAACAACAAAGTAACCTCCGATGTCGACCCTCGCTTCTGGCTCAAATACACCGACATCAACATTGGATTCCCTACCCGTAATGAAGAATCCGCGGCTGACAAGCTGCTAACGCCTAACGAATGTCGCTTGCGCGATATCACTTATAGTGCACCGATCATTGTTACAATTCAATACACCCGTGGTAAGAATATAGTACAGAGGAATGTGAATATTGGCCGCCTGCCTATTATGTTGCGGAGTAACAAGTGTGTTTTGGCTGGGAGGACGGAGGAGCAGCTTGCGAGGATGATTGAATGCCCCTTGGACCCAGGAGGTTATTTTGTCGCAAAAGGAACGGAAAAGGTGATTCTAGTCCAGGAGCAGCTGAGCAAAAACCGCATCATCGTTGAGACGGACAGTGTCAAGGGAATTGTCCAGTCTTCTTGTACATCGTGCGTTCTCATTTCATTTATTTTTTTGTTTTCTCGCTCATGGACATTAGTTCTACGCATGGAGGGCTTAAATCCAAAACTTACGTCGCAACGAAGAAGGGAAAAATCTACCTGAGGCACAATTCAATCCACGAGGATGTCCCCATCGTCATTGCCCTCAAAGCACTAGGCATCCAATCAGACAAAGAAATTCTTCTTCTCACTGCAGGCAACACGGAGGCATACAAAGAAGTCTTCTCCGCGAATCTTGAAGACGCAGCTAAACTCGGCGTGTTTACTCGCCATCAAGCCCTGGAATACATTGGCAGCCGGGTCAAAGTCAACCGAAGGGTTATGGGGCCACGAAGACCCACTTGGGAAGAGGCGCTGGAAGCACTCGCAACGATCGTTTTAGCGCATGTACCAGTCAACGGACTGGATTTTAGGGCGAAAGCAATCTTCGTTGCTACTATGACGCGCCGTGTCCTGATGGCCATTCACGACGAGAAGATGGTAGACGACCGTGACTACGTTGGCAACAAGCGCTTAGAACTGTAGGTTCAAATTTTATTGGTAACGAATTTAATCTGGAGTTTTGACAAGCCCGTCACTCATACAGTGCAGGCCAGCTGCTAGCCTTACTTTTTGAGGATCTATTCAAAACTTACAATTCGAATCTCAAAATTGCTATTGACAAAGTACTCAAAAAGCCTTCCCGTACAAGCGAATTCGATGCCTTCAACACTATGCGTATGCAAGGCGATCATCTCACCTCAGGTTTCGTACGCGCCATTTCGACTGGGAATTGGTCGCTCAAGCGTTTCAAGATGGAGCGCGCAGGCGTCACGCACGTCCTTAGCAGGCTGAGCTTCATATCTGCGTTAGGAATGATGACACGGATCTCGTCGCAGTTTGAGAAAACGAGGAAGGTCAGTGGACCAAGGGCGTTGCAACCGAGTCAGTGGGGTGTACTTTGTCCCAGCGATACGCCGGAAGGAGAGGCTTGTGGATTGGTGAAGAATTTGGCTTTGATGACGCATATCACAACAGATGTAGAGGAGGAGCCCATCATCCAGATCGCACATATGTTAGGCGTAGAAGGTGCAGTATTCGAGAAATCGTCGAACAATTTACTTATTACTGCTTTTTGATCCAGATATCAGTCTCTCCACAGGGACGGAGATATACGGCCCCCACACCTTCGTCGTCAATGTGAACGGGACTATTATAGGGCTTACGCGATGCCCCGTCCGCTTCGTAACAAAATTCCGCAGACTCAGAAGAGCAAGACGATTCAGTGAATTTGTAAGTGTGTATATCAACCATCACCATCGTGCCGTGCACGTCGCATGTGACGGAGGACGAATTTGTCGACCATTAATAATTGTGGAAAATGGAAGATCAAAGGTGACCACAGAACATATCACGGTACTGCGGTTTCCTTGCCGTCCTTTCGCTAATCGGATTAACCAAGTTGTTCTCAGCACCTTAAAAAGAGTAATATCACGTTCGACGACTTTCTCCGTAAAGGGCTTGTGGAATACCTCGACGTTAACGAGGAAAACGATGCTTATGTAGCGCTACATGAACCCGACATCGTTCCCAGTACCACACACCTTGAAATTGAGCCTTTCACAATTCTCGGTGTCGTCGCCGGTTTGATCCCTTACCCCCACCACAACCAATCGCCCAGGAATACATACCAATGTGCGATGGGGAAGCAAGCAATAGGGGCAATAGGTTATAATCAGCTCAATCGGATCGACACATTGCTCTACTTATCTGTGTACCCTCAACAGCCGATGGTCAAGACGAAAACAATTGAACTTGTAGGGTATGACAGATTGCCAGCCGGACAGAATGCGGTGGTGGCAGTCATGAGTTATTCAGGATATGATATTGAAGATGCCCTTATCTTGAACAAGGTACTTGTTATTTGGAGCATTCTTCTCTGCGCCCAGTTTTTAATCGCAAGATTAATGCCATTAGGCCAGCTTGGACCGTGGGTATGGTAGATGCCAAGTTCTGCGCAAAAACGCTACGCTGCTCCGAAAATACCCCAATGGAACGTATGTGTCACTTAACCACATCGCTTCCGTTCGCATCGCAGAGGCAGGCCGCTGATTACCTATCCATTTATATTCTCAGATTTGATCGACTGGCAGATGCGCCCCTCGATGAAACTGGTCAGATATCCAAAAAGTATGACATCATCCAACACGACGGACTTGCAGGGGTTGGCGAACGTGTTGACCCAGGCGACGTCTACGTGAATAAGCAGTCACCCTCGAACGCCACAGACAACACCTTTACTGGGCAAGCCGCCTCTGTGCCGTACAAGAATGCACCGCTGACGTATAAATCACCTGTGTCAGGGTACATAGACAAGGTTATGATCAGTGATACGGAAAACGACCAGACCTTGATTAAGGTATTGATAAGGCAAACGAGACGTCCGGAGTTGGGAGATAAGTTCTCGTCAAGGCATGGGCAAAAGGGTGTCTGCGGCTTGATCGTGAACCAAGAGGATATGCCGTTCAATGATCAAGGTATCGCTCCGGGTGAGTCGATAGCCTACTTACGACCGTTTTGCCTGTTGACTGACATTCTCGTCTAAGATACGATTATGAATCCACATGGATTCCCTTCTCGTATGACTGTCGGAAAGATGATCGAGTTGCTTGCTGGAAAGGTAAGGCATATGCGAACTCACGTCCGACTACCCTTGTAAGGCCCTCTCCTAGGCTGGCGTTCTTACGGGGGAGCTGCAGTATGGTACAGCCTTCGGTGGATCAAAGGTATGTGATGTTTCGTGTTCAATGTAGATAAGTTCCTAATATGGTCTTATTGACTGCAGGTGGAGGATATGAGCCGGATTCTTATTGAAAACGGGTTCAGTTATGCCGGCAAGGACATGTTAACAAGTGGCATCACGGGGGAGCCCCTCGAGGCCTATGTATACTTCGGCCCCATCTACTATCAGGTACGACTTATCTTCATTTCCCTTTTCCCCATTTTGATGACTTATCCGCTGTGTTGCCATTTACAGAAATTGAGTGAGTCTCTTCTATTTTTTTATAGCAATGCTCTTACTGGGGCTAAGAACACATGGTCATGGACAAAATGCATGCGCGCGCTAGGTACGATCATAAACCGTTCTTTCACAGTACCGCTTCTGTGGCTCATTGCTCTTCGGCTCCAGAGGTCCACGTGCAACCTTGACTCGTCAACCAACGGAAGGTCGATCTCGGGAGGGTGGACTTCGTTTAGGTGAAATGGAACGCGACTGCCTAATTGGTTATGGAGCTACGCAGCTTCTGTTGGAACGATTAATGATCTCATCGGATAAATTCGAGGTTAATGCCTGCCAAGAATGTGGATTGATGGGATACAATGGTTGGTGCACATATTGCAAGAGCTCCAAGAAAATGGCATCCTTGACGATTCCTTACGCTGCAAAACTGCTTTTCCAAGAGGTACGTAGTTGTCTCTGAACACGACTTTTAAGTCTTGGAGCAACAGCTGATCAAGTTATTAAATGCCTCTTTCTAGTTAATGGCTATGAACATCGTTCCCCGGTTGGTTCTGGACGATGCGGGTTCGTAGGTGCCGATTTGTATTCAAGTCTCTTCCATTGTTGTCGTATGCAGCTTCTAAACAACGGTTCGGGTCACCGTGTTAGAGTATTTCCAGGTCTTCTCTAAAATGGCCATTGATACGCCGCATGGGATGGTCCAATCTTCTAAAGTATTGCAGTGTCACAGTCATTTGACACATGCAAGGCATTCACTCAGAAATGCATGGAATAAAAATACTTTTATACATCAAAGGAGCGAGTCAACGATCCAATTGGGAATTAAAAAAGTCAATGAAAGCTTATCTTGGCCCAAGAAATCTATATAACATTCGCTCTGAACGGAACTGCATGAAGTCAGCAGGCGCTAAAATAACAAAATTGATCTTTTCCCTTTCGGGAATCGTCAGTCTGATTCCCACGCTCCCGGCTTGCGAGCCGCCCCCCTCTTCCGCATTTTAGTCTGTGATAGTGGCAGTTTTGGTCTTGTAAGTTCAGTCCAGTCGATTTAGGAAAACATGGAATCGAGGTACCGAATGATCCTGTCTAAAAGATAGAAACGGTATGTATAAGTGGTTGGATTAAGTATCTCGCGCTCTGCTGTTAATAATCGGACGAAAGCTGAACTCGACATTATCCTCCAACATTCGGTCAATTCCAGTCCCATAGTGGGGAGAATGTTTTATTTGATTTCTTAGTCTATGGCTGGCTCCGTGTCCTTTTTCATTCGCACAAGAACGATGAGGAACAGGGTAATTCGGCATGCATATATTAATTGGTACCCTGCTAATAAATTAATGTAGAATACCAGTTGTTGACAAGCGATGCCCCTGATATCCTTCACAAGTTTGCCGAGAACTAAAAGTTCATTCCTGCAGAGTTCTAACTCTTATTGATGTCGCCTGTTTTTATTCAAAATTCTAACGTAAGATGTGAGCTGTAGGGTTATGGTTAACTTTGTTGGCTCACAGCACTCTTGCACAGCGCAGTTCTCTTAATCACAACATGCTGTCCTCCAGAACGTCCTCATCCAGCCAGACCGCCCTTCGTAGACTGATGACAGAGTACAAGCAACTGACAGCAGGAGGTAAGTTCCCTGGATTTTTCATTTCTCGCCATTCATACTTGACAACTCTTCTGTTCATCTCCACACACACAGGTTCACCTGACGGGATGTTTACAGCGGGTAAGCATCAGATCGAATGCAAACAAGGCATTCTCATCGTCTGACCCTTCTATCCATTGTGGCTTTCCAACACCAAAATGAAATTGCCTCATTGCCAGGCCCGATTTCCGAAGCCGATTTTTTTACCTGGGAGGCTCTGATTTGCGGACCGAAGGATACACCTTTCGTATGTCTCCCTATTCTTCATTCATATCACAGAGTAATGAATTTACTAAGAATCACTAAACATCTTATGATCTTGGACATATAGGAAGGTGGCGTGTTTGTAGCCAAGCTCACATTTGTATGTCACCATTTCAAGATAAACTTTTGTTTTCAAATCGGAACATTATCATCTGTTGTGCAAACCAGCCTCAGGATTATCCACTCTCGCCATTCAAGATGAAGTTTGATCCTCCACTCCTCCATCCAAACAGTACGCCCGATTTTATTTTCGATTTCATTTTACAAAGTTATTCACGAGGCGCAACAGTTTATCCGGATGGCACAGTCTGTATCTCTATCCTGCACACCCCTGGCGATGATCCGACAATGTACGAACAAGCTTCAGAAAGATGGAGTCCCGTGCAGTCTGTCGAAAAGGTCATTTTGAGTGTGATCTCCATGCTTGCAGGTACGCCCAACTTGAAGTGCGAACGAAGTTTTGATATTCATGTCCTTCTGCAGAACCAAACCTAGAATCAGGCGCCAACGTCGACTGCTGTAAGCTTTACCGCGAGAATAAAGAAGAGTACGAACGCCTTGTTCGGGAGTTGATCAAACAGCAATTAGGCCTGTAATTACAAAATGGAAGTGCTTTAATGCAGGGAGTACAACATACAAATGTCCCAAGAATGTTCCGTGTTGATCCAAAAAAACCTATTGCCTCTTCTTGAACGTCCTCCAACCAACCTCTTTTCCTACCAGATGTCTTTGAATGTATTCGTTTCTCCACACTCCCAATGGATCAACATTTTCCATGACCTTCGTAAAGTCGTCAAACTTGGGGTAAGCCTCCCTGAGCTCAGTAGGCGTAAACGGATGCGCTTTGGCCCAATGCGGACGACCTCCGTGCCGGATAACGATCGACTCGAAGGCCGAAAAAAGAGTGCGATAAGGTACTGAGAAGCCGTACGGTCTGTGTGACAACGAAGAAGTTTTAAGCTTCAAAAGATGTAGTGATAAACGTGTGTGAAAAATCATACTTATACTGCACAATCCCGATCCAACATGTCAGCCTGCCAAACGCTGGACTCAGCCATATGTCGTCGGCAGCTGAGAAGCGGATTTCGACGGGAAAGTGAGGTCGGAGACCCTTGGGGTTATCGAATTCTTTTCTGAGGAATTCGCGGAATTCAGTTAGACACGCACGCGTGTTTTCATATGGAATGGCCCATTCCGTGGTATATTGTGGATACTAACGGGCAAGAAAGAAACATAGCAAGGGGCAGACGGCAAAATGGAAGGCTAGAAACGGACTCACCCGACAGTCGACATTAAAAATCTTGTAACTCTCATCTACGCCCTCTGAATCCTCCCGAGTCAACCAACACGCAAATTTGGCCACTTGGTTATTGAGAGGTCGATGGTATCTGGCGATAAAAAGAAGAAATTGAATGACATGATGCCCAAAGAAAGTATGCCGGACCCATTGGCCGGCGGGGTTTGCGAGCTAGAGCAGTGATAACAACGAAGAGACTCATCAGAAAGACAAAAAAAACTAACCTCGTCCGTTCGGTTGCAGTAACTAATTCTAATGACATCCTTCGTCGGATACCACCACAGCCTGACATGCTGCGCTTTGCTCACATGCTCGTCTAAGCTTGTGACCACTTCCTCAAATTTCAAACTCTTTTGAAGCTCTTTTAACCGAAAGGATGGCTCAACGGCCAAGGTTACCGATAGAATGAGTCCCGTCGCGCCTAGACCACACAAGCTTGCTAAAAATAAATCGGTGTGTTCATCACGCGAACACGTTTGGCGCGTCCCGTCCGCAGGCAGGAGAGTAAGGGAGATGACAGAAGTGGAGATGACGCCGAAATGCAGGCCTGAACCGTGCGTAGCAGTCGCAATCACGCCTCCGAGTGTCTGCTCTGAGATAGAGCCAACGCTACTCATGGCGAGGTTATTCCGCACCAAATGACTGTGCAGGTCTTGAAGGGTGATCCCGCCTTGAGCGACGACATAGCATTTCTCTGTGTTAACCTGTAGGAATGAGATACAAGGGTGGACGCTGAATCAACACTGAGTCAAACCTCCAACACTCTGTTCATCTTTGTCATACGAATCATAAACTCCGTTGTGCAAGCAAGGTCGCTAGGACTGTGACCCACACCGACGGCTCTGACCGTCTTCCGCTGTCGCTTGCCAAGCTCTAGGACGAGTTCACAGTGATACTCGTTCTCCGGCTCAAAAACCGCAGCAGGTAAACATGTGTACGACCTTCCCCAATTTGTGAAACGAGCCTTGTTTCTTGGAACTGTGATAGGAGCCAAGTAAGAGTAGAGATCCTTTAGCGGTATCTTGCTACTAGGACTCGTCGCAGCTACAGAGGGCATCATGGCGTGTTTCCTCCACTAGGCAAATGGGGCGTTATATAACCATCATGAACCCTTAGGAGAGAGTGGCTTTCAATCGAGATTACAAAATCTTAACCGTGATCGGAACTTCCCGAATGGGCGACTGAGATCTCACCGGCCAATCTATCCCTGAGGTTCAAATAAGATCCATAAGCATTGCCATCGATAGCAGATCCAATAGTAAACAGACAAATAAAGAATCCAAGACTTAAACTAGAAAATCGAATGTGACCCTACAACAGGTACATGAGCGGTCATGAAAAAGGGGTAGTCAGAAGCACTAACCTTCCCCACTCCTGACCATTGTAAAGCAGAGATCCACGGACTTCAGCGCTGTCCATCTCCAGACCAATCTCAAACTCTTCAGGAAAATCAGTTTTGCCTTATCTGCAAAAGTAGAATCACTTACCGGTATAGAATCCACCTGATTGCACCGCTGCCGCATTTTGCCTAAATGTGGGCAATGATGACAAGTCCACAGTCCATTTGCACAGTTCCGAAGTCTCTCCTTCGTCAGTGTATCTCATGATTTTGTCCGAGTCGCTTGTGTATAATGTCGCAACGAACGAGGAGTCTAAAAAAAAAGCAAGTCCGTCATTTGCAAGCTGATTGAGGCACTGTCGGGGATCTACCTTCTGCAAACCGTGAGAATTTGCTATGAACAATATCCATTAGTCGAACTAGAAGAGATGTCACGATGATAGAGGGTACTGACCAGAACTTCGTCGAAAGCCGTTGCCTAAATGGAAAATTGGTACCGAGGGCGATCGTCAGTATAATAAAAGACAGGTTCAAGTGACATACCCTTTTCTGAGAATTGCCCCTTTGGAAACCAGGTACTGCAACCTAAATAGCACATAGCGCCAACTCATTGGGCACACGCCAGTCTTTAAAAGGACTTCACAAACCTATTTTCACATATCTGGATCCCAGCATCGTTGTGTTTGATATAAGCCGGCCTTTTCAGCCAATCTTCGTGCTCGGCCGGGAATTTGACCTTCATCACGTAAGACCTAGGTGCAATCACACTCGACACGAGTGGTCGCTTCGCAAGTCCGTATGCGGCCGCACCACGGAGTGTGGCTGTATCAGCATCCGGGGGTCGCGCAATGACATCGATCCGCGAGCCAAACTCTTCTTTTACGCGCTGTTTAAGATATTCGCTCCCAGCAAAACCACCAACAAGGAGAAGTGCGTGAATCCGTTGGTCAACACGGGCAAGTTGGGCTTCGATCAGACCAAGAACCTGATGTATTCGGAGTACACTGAGTTCGCATGACTCACAAACAACACATTGCGACATACCTCATTGACCACGGGATCGAAGACTTCTCGCCTCAACAGATTTCCGGGAATTGACAACTGCCCATTTACCAAACCCACAGAAGGATCATGGGGATCCTCCGGATTGAAACACGTAAAGTGGAACATATTTTCTGTCCACATGCATGGGGAAAAGTCAATGCAGTAATTTATGATACAAGGGACCACGGACCGTCATCTGCAACACCAGCGTAATTATGTTTATCCGTCTCACTGAAGGAATGCACTGTTTACATTAAGCCACTGTTCCTGAATGAAGGACTCAAGACTAACTAAAATAAGCCAACGAAGGCGGATCGAGATGTTCAGGATGGTCTTGTAACAATGTCTAGAAAAATATTGGAAGTAGCTCTCCTTATCCTGGCAAGAAACTCACCTTGACCAACTCGCGGAACCTAAGATCCAAGAAAAGACTACCGCAGTTTGCCCCTGACCTTGTGCACATCTCAGCAATTTCCAGATTCGCCATTTGCCCTATTATCTAAACAGAAACGCGTCAGTACCATTTCCGTTCATTCGTCGAACGAACCCACCTTGTACACTGCTAAATCTACCGTACCACCTCCCGCATCACAAACCATGAAGTTTTGACTCGGCTTTAAGCGATGCAAATCCGTCAGATATGCACAGTGGACGGCAGCTGCTTCAGGTTCCGTTATGATCCTTAGACGGTCTTTCCAGGTTGTATCATCCGCGTGAGAGCTTGCCACGAGACCGGCATTAATGGCTGCTGCACGCATGACACCACAGCCCAAAGCATCCCATGCGGCTGGGACTGTGAGCCAGACATCGGCCGAGTCTACCGAACTCTGTCAGAGAAGAAAGAGCGAGAGAGTCAGGCGAGACGTACTGAGATCTGCGATTGCACCAATATCACGTGTAATCTGTTCCTTCGCATATTCCCAAAGACAACTCAAAAAATCCTGGATGAGGTCAATAGGACGCTTCCCGGGCTACGAAAATAAAAGTCAGTTATGTCAACACCGTCATTTATCCACTCACCGGCAAAGAAGGCAGTCTGGGATCAATTGAAGACTCGTCTCGCAACGCCTGAGGCTCCAAGAACAACTTGAACCACTCGCAACGCGTCGTACCCGGCATTGGGCTTGCATTTTTAGCTTCTATACCCCATGCCAAGACTTGTCCAAGCTCGTCGTATAAGAGGACAGTGGGAATCTATTGCGGTATAAATCCAGGTGTAAAACCGTATTTAGCCGTCAACTCACCTTCCTGAATGTCTCGAAAGATCCTGGCCAGTTGAGAATCTGTTGAACCCTACCACCAGCAATACGTGACGAGCCATATGCCTTTGAAACGGTGTGTTGAGTTTAGTAGTTAACTCACTTAGCAAAAGCATCACTTACAACACCAGAGAATGTCGTACCTTGAGAAGATAATAATTAATGGACTTTTCTTTTTTCAAATACAACGCACTTACCAAAATCAATCGAAACTGACATTTTTCCTTCGTCCTTTTCTGGTTCTACAGGGTATTGGCTCATTCTTGCCATTGCTGCTGGGAGGTTTTGGATATTCGACATGGGTGAAGTAGAGGTGGTGGAAGAAAAACCCTGATTGAATGTCGAGCCGTTGAATGTCGTTGGGGTTGGGGTATTAAACGACCCGTATTCATTCATATTTGGTGACGGGTTCGTCTGTCCCCACTGTGGGCCGGTACTTTGCTGCTGCTGATAAGCAGCATTAGGCACCTGTGGAAGCTGAGAGAGGCCGTGCTGCTGAAAATACCCGTTCGGTTTCTCCAGGACAGGGTGCTGCCCGGGTTGAGTAGTGACCGTGCCTGTGGTAAGAGCGGCAGTTTTGCTATTCGATAGACTTGGCTCCTCTTTTTCAGTTCCACAGCAGCCCATGATGGTCAAAAGTCAAGAGACGCGAAGGCGTCTTTACGGTGAGAACTTACTGAACCTATGGCTAGCGGAGCAACGAGCACAGCCGCTCCGGTGCCTTATCACAGCATGTCTACTCGCGCTCTCTCTAAAGAATTGAGTTCTTTGGCTAAAACATGGACCAAAGATCCTTTTCGACCAAATATTCAATTGTCATCATTTCTCAAATCTCTTGCCGCACATCCACGACTGACAAAACGAGCCGTTGAGGATGCTCATTCGCTACAAAATAATGAAATGATGAAAAAAGTGCCAATTTATTCTTGTATGTCTGGGGGTATATTGCTCAGCCTTTCTTTAGTATCCGCTTTCTGAGAAGATGCTGCAACCACCTTCGAAACCTATGTATTATAAACGTCTGGTTCAAGGATATGAAAGGAGTGCGCAAGGGATAAGAAGACCTTGGTGGAAGGTCTTCTTCGGAATTTGGTGAAGCGGGTTCTACAACCCAGCGGAGTATTATTGAGTCTATAACGTCTGGATGTTCGTTTCCTGCAGTAAGCCGTTCTGATTGCGGTCCTCCAGGCTGCGTCCGATTATATCGTCTCCTTTCATAGGTGCAACAGGCTGTGACGCAATTGCTTAAATTCCATTTGTACAGGAATCCATTGAAAATCTTGGTTCACTGCTACGATTTCCTCTTGCGATGATCATCGAAATGAATCGGAATCTTCATTGATACAAAAATTATTTCCTTGCCTTAACTGACCCTGCAACCGATCGGTGAAAATTAATATTCCCTCTGCATGAATGGTGCGGAGAGTTTACTAGGGCATATGGAAACACAAATACCCGCGTTGCAATTTAAGTAGCTTGTTACAACGGTTGTAGCTGACTGACAGTTTATTCACCTGTATTTGGAAGAGGGAAACCCGAACGTGGAGTTTAAGCCCAGTGTATCATAAATTAATCTTCTTCCTCTAGAATTTCATTTTTGCCTTCTCGTGCCTATTCAGGAAAACGCAACGATCAACTTTGTTGCCTGGACCAATAGAGGGGAAAATATCACCAACCTTTTCAGTTAAACTCTGGCGCCTTTCTCTCGTCTTCCTTCGCACTTTCAAGTATTTTCCGAGCGGAGATTCGTTCAACTTCTCTCTAATATCCTTCTCCCATTCTTGCACGTCACCAATCTTCGACGGCGCAAAGTTAACACCAGTCCTCTTCTGCTCTATCCAACGAGAACTCTCCTCAACCCTCTCTAACATCGTCTTCACAATGCCATGCTCTTTTCCTAAACTCATCTTTGTTTTCGAATTCGCGTTCTTGAGATTCCTGCGTAACAAAACTACCACGGGCACAACCACCTCAGGGAACCCAATACTCCCATGCACAGGCTCACTCGCAAGCCATTCTGTGAGCATGAAGGCTGCCTCCTCTGCTAGCCCTTCTGATAACACTCGCGTCCTTACGTACTGCTGCGGAATCCGAATTTGTACGTCAAAATCGAGTGCCTTCAAAGTGGATGATTTCGGACGCGAAGAGGGCGAGACACAGGCCGAGAGAATAGGAACAAGGTAAGACGAAAGAGGAATATATATTTGGGTGTGTTTTGAGAGGTTCAAAAGCGAACGGATGATTTGGAGGTGAAAGGGGTAAGAACGGCCGTTAGGGACAAGCCTAACAATTCTCGGTTCGCGTACGAAAGGAAGAGGAAGTGAAGACTCACTTTATAGCACCAAGCGCAACTTGAACAAGGGGATAGATGAGCGGCCGCAACGGACTTTCCTTCTCACTTGCTACCTTCGAGGACACATCACATGGTCTTCCAAGGACAGTGCACCAAAAGTCGACGGAATGGACAAACTGCCAGTTGTAAACATTTTTGTATGACTCCTAAAAGTAAATCATGTAAAGCCTGATATAACTCATTGACGAGAGGTCACACCTTTGTCTTGACTTTCAAACTATTTCGCAAGTGAATAGCCAGCTGCCGGACGTACCCAAAGGCATGCTGATACGCTATTGCGTGGTCAAGACAAAACACATCTGAAGCTGAATTCTTCATGAGGTTGATCGAAGGCAATGTATACGCCGTCGTCGATTTCGATGCCCGAACCAATATCAAATATGTCGACTACAGAAATATGAATAGTTGCTAAAATCATGAATATGACGGTTCACACCTTCAGAATGGCGTCAAGGATAGATTCATCTAATGAAGTTGCTAATCGTCGGACGGATAAGAACGCAGCTACCCGTATGCCATCGGCACCTGTCGACCACAAGTCTAAACATTTCTGAGAAGCGGCAGGAGGTCAAAGCTTGTCTAGAAAGTTTCAGCAATGTATACCTTAAGATAAGTCTTGACAGATTTTCTACTGGTGATAATGTAAGGAATGAGTTTCGCACTCTCCGTAAGGGCCAAGCGCAAAGTGTCTTCTTCTGTTAATTGGGAGAGCATATGCGTTATGTTGGAGAAATATGACAGAATCAACTTTTGTAACGTTTTAAATTTTTGAGTTTGCGTAGGCGGTTTACTTTAAAAATGTCATGGCATGTATAAACGAGAGAGAAAGTTACTCACAACTTGCCATTTGGCAGTGTTTTGTAAGGGACGTGGTACTCCAGGACAACGGGTGTGTACCGGAGGGCTGTTGTTACCAATTTGTTGTACACTAGCAAAGCGCTGTGATTATCGAACGGTAAGGAAGAAGGTAACATGTTACTTACCAGACGAGCTGTCTATCGTCCAAGCAAGAATTTGACCATCTTCATTCATGTGTGCAGCCGATCTAAAAGCAACAAGCAATTTCCGCAAGGCACGCAGCGAGTGTTGCTATCAAGCGTCAGGCTTTTTGTTTTTCACAAGGACGAACAGACTGCAAACGGACTTGTAGCAGAGACTTTTGCCAGCCCCGTAGATGCTCTCTAGTTAAGACTGGGATATTCTCTCTTCCATCCATGTCAACGTCTTCGGTCTCGTTTAAGCCGGATTTTGGAAGAGCACTTGGATCAAATTCCAGTAGTTCCTCATCGTTTTCTTGAAGGTATTTGTAGAACTCGGGATCTGCATCCGCCAACTTTGACAGTTCTAGCACATGATGTTCGCCTTCCTCTGTAGAAAAACTGAATAAATAGGGAGAAAATCACCATAAGGAATACTTGCCATCAAAATCGTCCACAGAGGCAAAGGAGGCGTTGCCGTCCGAATCATAACCAGCTTCAGCATCCTCATCTTCTGTGCCTAACTGTATTCTTGAAATCAGTATGCAGAAAATTTAGGCGACAGAGTAAACACACTGCTTCAACTTCTTGTATGTCCTCTTCGTCGCACCCTTCCATGAAATTTCCGTTAAGAAAGTCGTCCACCGTCATTCGATTCGCACTAATATATGGGTCCATGATATTGACTGTCACTCAAACGGCAGAGCGTACTTTTTTGAACTTTTGAGTACTCCCCCCTGATCCTCTGCATCGTCCGCGGTAGATCCTTCTTTTCCTTTGCCTTCTCTGTGCCCTCTCCGACCTTGAATTTTCTTCTTGATTTGCTTAACTTTCTTCCGTGCTTGAATTGTTTTTTTGAGTTGACCACTAGATACAAACTTCTTGGTTGCTTTTTTTGCCCCCTTTCCCATTTTAAAATGCAGTTTGCACTTCAAATTATCGCCTTGCGGAAGGAATGAAATAGTCAAGCTCGATATCGAAAAGCAGCCTGAGGAGCTTACATAATTCGACCCCGGAAAGTCCATTTTGATTTTTGAACAGCATCATTTCAAGATCTGAAGTCATTTTCATTAGAGATGTCAGAGTCCACTTTCCAGGTTCTTACAGAAGCCAATGAACTCCTTGCAGCTCATGCAGCTCTTATCCTTCGTGTCAGGTCGGCTCAACAGATTCATCGGCTGGAGCTCAAAGAGCTGGATTCGCCGCCCTTGGAGGTCCTAAAACTTCCTCTTATTCCATCTTCTCCCGCGACTCCTGAGGAGGAGGTGGGAGTGGAGGCGGGATCACCTTCGTCACCTCCCTCGCCACAGAATGCGCTAAGGCAGGATCTTACTCCAGCTAAACGAGCTCGTGCGGCCCGCTACGTAAACTATGTCCCAGAAGAAGAGACTATCAGGAATGACTACTCGCAGAGATACGTCGATGGCGGAGAGTGGCCACAAAACTGGGTGTTGGGCGCTGAGCTCGAGCATCGTTTCGAAGAGTAATCTTTTTTGTCAACCTTATCTTTCTTTTGCTGATTAATATCACCAGATACCCCAAGCAGAAGCGATTGCTTGATCTCAAAAAGGCGGCCGTTAATCAATACGCCCTACAACCTTTGTATCTACCATATCCCGACTTTTCGTCTCTCCATCCGAGCAAGTTCGATGTGATACTCCTAGATCCGCCGTTCAACTCCACATTCACGTGGGACCACCTTCAAGAACTTCCAGTACCTTCTCTTGCAAGTGATCCGAGTTTCGTGTTTCTCTGGGTGGGAAGCGGCGCCGGAGAAGGGTTGGAAAGAGGACGCGAAATACTGGCGAAATGGGGTTACCGAAGATGCGAGGATATTGTATGGATCAAGACGAACAAGACAACAAAGCAGGGCCCTGGGGCAAGTTGTGTTCTCACTTCGTTATATTTAAACTTCTGACACTATACATTAGACAGATCCACCAACAACTTCCATATTTACCCGAACGAAACAACATTGCCTAATGGGCATCCGAGGAACCGTCCGACGTTCGACAGATAATTGGTTTGTTCACTGTAACGTCGGTCAGTAACCTTTTCATAATTACTATGAGTCTTGCCTAACGCACCCCAGATACCGATGTGATTATTTGGGAGGGAGACGCGGCAGATCCAACGCGCAAGCCACCCGAAATGTACAACCTTATCGAAAATTTCTGCCTCGGCATGCGTCGACTCGAAATATTCGGCAAACATACGTCTCTTCGTCGCGGTTGGGTGACAGTCTTTGGTCCAGGTCAGGAAGACCGTCTGCCCTACGCCCCAGATGGTACCGGAAAGATCCCTGTTGGAACATGCGATGGCGATCAAATTGGAACACCTACGGTTGCTGGAAGATGGACTCAAGAAAGCTGGGAAGATGGAATTAAGGAACTAACAGGGAGTGGGAAAGCAGTGGTACCTATGACCCTGGAGATTGAAACACTGAGGCCGAAGTCACCTCTTAGACCAGGCCAGGCTACTGCATCTGGTGCAACACACTCACCTTCGGTATCTACCAATGGAGGTGGTGGAATTCTTGGTATGCCTGTGGGCATGGGCATGGGCATGAATACTGTTCCAAGATTTTCTCTGGGTAACAGGGTGGTGGGTAATGCAGTGAACACCCCGATGATGCTTCCCCACAATCAACTGATGGTTCAACCCGTGATGGGTGTGAGCACAGACCCAATGGGTATGGCCATGACCGATATGGAGGGATTGATGGGCAACTGGAATCCTATGATAGGTAGCATTGGTGGCAATGTTGGTTTGAGTGTTGGTATACCAGGTGGAGGTACAGGTCTAGGTGCGATGCAACCAGGAATGATGGGCATCAATCAAGGTATTCCTGTGCAGATGATGAACCAACTGGGACCAATGGGCATGGGCATCAACACCTTCCATGGCATGCACAATAGTGGAGGATTTGTTGGTGGTATGGGTCCTCTCTTCAATAATGAAATAAATTCTAGCTGGATGGAGCAAGGGCAGTTTGGGAGTATGGATAATGGTGGATGGCGTGATGGCCAGACCGGTGGAATGAATATGGGTTCTGGCTTTAATTCTGGCATGGGGAATATGAATCTGGGTGGCCACAATCATATATGGGGTTCAGGCGGTTTCTAACTTGTTTGCAATTTAATCAGCTATTCAATAGGGTATGTGGCATTTTAAAATTCCATGGTGTTCTTTATATGGTGCTGTGATTTATGTCTCCTGCCAGTGTAGCATCAGTGAGACCTATCAAGCCTTGTAAACTGGTCTGCGATTTTTAAAGCAAGGTGCTAGGTTCATATTTGTATGAGATTTTGCACTATTTTATTTATTGATCCTTGCCACCTGCTGTCACACACAGAGTCGCAGAAAGCAATCTGAGATCTCTGGCATCTGCAAATATTTCAGAAGTGAGTTGATATTCATTTATGCACATGCTCAACTGACTTGGGATTTGATACTGTACCAATTTGGTCAGTTCAGCCTAGGGTGAATGGAACAACTTTGGAAAATTTGGCATATGTTCCTATACTATATTTGGTAATGATATTTCCTTTTTTTGACCAGTCTTTTAGCCTCAAACCAGGTCACATAGGGCAAAAACACAAGTGGGACATCAACATGATCACCATTTCCAGCTGCCCAGAAGGGGGACATGGAAAATGGTACTCATAACAAGATTCTTCATGGGGTACTGTAGTAAACTCATCAACTAGCCAACATGACATGTGATGACTTTGAACAGATGAATCACTGTTCAAGGCTTAATGGGGTACAAGTTCACACCAGAACCGTTCAACAGCTCAGGATTCTCAGCAATGACTTCCAAGGAAATGTTATTCTAAGTCCAAATTGTAGATCTTCCTCTATTTTAAATGCAGCAGCACTGCAGGATGGAATTACAAGTCCCATTTATGGGATTCATTCTTATATCCCGTGGCAAATCTGGATCCTGGAACAATACCATAGCCGGTAAGTCCTGGATTTGTCTCAAGGGTCCCAGCTCTCACACACTTTTTTCAATGTTGTATTGAGGAAGTTGTAAGTAAACCACAGCCATGCTTTGCAATGGCCCTCACTAACAAATTGCCTTTTTGGACAAGTTGTTGAAGCTCAATGCAACTATGGCAAAGCTCAAAAAGTGATCAGTTTGGCGGACGGAGTAATGCATGACTGAAGGTCAGTTTAGTACAGTAAGTGTGATGACTGGTGACAATTGGGGTAAATATTTTTTTTGGTATCCTTGGCACCACATCGTTTAACATCCTGCGTGGGAAATATATTTTCTAGTACATCTCCGTTGATCACTGTAACAGAACAACATCAGGGCAAGGCACAACTTAACAATTCTGTAGCAATTAAAGAGGTCAGTTCAATGTCATTATTCGCAGTGCACCTGGCTGATAGCATTCATGGCACCACTTTAGATGCCCGCCATTCGTACGAATGATTCCACCTCAGATGATGAAGACACTACCTACAGTCAAACAAATGCACGCCGCTCCGCACGGATAAGGAACAGCAAACCTTACCGATCTCTATCCTCGGATGAGTTTGAGACAGAAATTGTCTTTCAACGTCACGGTCGCCGGCGTGGGGGCAACTCTGTAACTTTGAATTCTCAGACGACTTCCCGTCTCAGTTCTGACGAATCTGTCAGTGCTATCACCTTCCGAAATTCCTCCCGTGGTATAACATTCACTGGTCCTATCATAATATCCGGCGTTCATCTTCGTCCTACCGTTGCATTTGACACTTTCTGGCGGTTTGCGGCGGAAAGAAAGGCTATAGACGACAGAAGGCGTACCGGAGAACCTGCTCCGTATGTGATTCACGTGTTTGTGACGTGATCCTGAACTAACGTTATTACAGTTGGACGAATGACGAGATTCTACAGGAGTACTTTTTCTGCAACACCTTTCGCGTGCTGGATAAGGGCTGCCAATTTCTCATCACGGAAGTGATCGAAAAAGGGTCGCAAGATCCCGAGGAGGTCGTTTTCAGAGTCATTCTCTTCAATCTCTTCACCAAAATCGAAACTTGGCAGCTTTTAGTTGCAAAGCTAGGCCCTTTAACATGGGCGACCTACGACCATGAGAAGTATGCCAAAGTGCTGTCTGAAGCGGTCGCAGATGGTTTGCCACTCTACACCGAGGCTTACATCAAACCAGCTCCGCACTTCGGTCACAAGCGGAACTTTAGAAACCACCTCTGTTTCCTTGAGGTGCTCATGGACAACAAGTTATACTCTAGACTCCTGGTTGCGCCGTACATGGCTGATGTCTATGAGTTCTTGTATTCATTTCCAAGCCTGGGCTCTTTTTCTGCCTACCAACTCATACTCGGCTTGTCGTACACGAACACCTTCAATTTTCATCGAAACGACTTTGTCGTATCCGGTCCTGGGTCCATTTCTGGCTTGGGCAAGATATTTGGGAAGACTTGGAATTCCAACAAAAATGACATGGCTTTCCATCAAGAGGTCATGCGGTACTTTGTCGACAATCAAGATTACCATTTTAAGCGTCTCGGCTTGCACTTCTCTGGCCTGGGCCCGAAGAAATTGCCAATGGACATTGCGGACATTGAGCACACACTTTGTGAAGTGGACAAGTATTGCAGAGTTGCACATCCCAATCTTAAAGGAGCTCGTCAGCATATTACTCGTCGTTTCACTTCACGTGCTCGTCCAAATCTAAAAGTTGCTGCTCTGCCAAAGGCCTGGAGTCATCCTGCTCGAACAGTGCCTCGAATCCGGCCAAGAACAACACTGCGTCATGAGAAGCGGTATGAAATTGATTATATCAGTGATCATCGAGAAAATGAAGCTGAACGGCAATACTATGTGTATTGGGTTGGTTATCCTGCCAGTGATGCCACTTGGGAGTACGAAAATGCTCTCTTGGATGAGGCTCCTGCTGCAGTGCTAGAATATCTCAAGAAGGAGGGTTTGGCGCACAGCCAGAATGCTTTTACCCATCTCATCTAGATTGTTTTGAAAGCATGTAATTTTATCTATGGTTGCTGCTTTCCTTTTCTTCAGTTTGGATGTTGGACAATTTTAACGTTTTGTTTGTCATTGATCAAGGGTATCTGGAATGTTGATGCCATAATACGGAGCGGTCACTGTCTTCGAGGGTCTTGAAGAAATTTATTACTTAGAATCCAATTAAATTATGAACTGCTTGAAAACAAGAAGTTTTAATAGTAACAAGTACCAGATATTTAACTAAAGATTTGAAGCCCTGTATAAGAACCATATATTTCACAGATAACTTTTACAACAGAATGTTAGGACATTTCGAAAGTTATCAGCTCTCAACCATCTGAGATTCGTCATGAATATTTGCACAACTTTTCAGTCGCCGACACATTATATGGATGTATTCTTGATCATCTTGACAATCATGACCAAAAGTTTGCTTGTCCTGGTGATCTATGTCAATGTAGTTCAGAGATGATAATGTCCATAGCATTTACCAATTCAATCACATCCAAACGAGCAAGCGTTCCTCCTATCTTGTTTGCCACTTCCTTTTGAAAGACCTTAGGCTCTGCAGTTGCAAGTAATCGCATTGCAGTCCCAATGACAGTTTTCACTGGAGGGGCACCCATATGACTTTCATCAGTGTAGTATTCAAGGTGTCGCCAAAGTAGCAAAAGCAGAATCTCCAATGTGTCTAGGATCACCTTGGCCGAATTTCTGGTGGGAATTTGAATGGAGGCAAGGGTTTGTGCAAGAAAGTGACGCTTCTGATCAAGGTCAAGGGTGCGGAGGAGAAGAGGGTCCATCTCATGTAAAATCTGGATCAATTTCTTGTTAGACACGAAGCAGCACAAGAAAATAAACAAACTTGTTGTGCATTTTCCAGTCCAATGTGATCCTTGTTGGCGAGTTCAGCATTAATATCTGAGATCTGCTTTAAAGTCGTGGAGAGATCATTGGAGAGATCGTCAAGGGCTGTTAAGGCATCTCCCATAGTTGGTATGGTCCCTTTGACAAATTCTGGTTTGTACCCAATTCATATCCCAGCGATATTACTTACCAGCAAAATGTAACTCATTTCTTGGCATGGCAGTGGTGGGTGAGAGTACAAGTGAAATCTCTGATTCTGTGCAAAATCCAAGTAAGCGTTGAATTTGATGGAAGCCAAAATGATATACCAGTGAAATCACTGGATACTCCAATGTATAACACAAGTGCCTTGCGCAACAGGTCTGCTTGTTCCTTTGCTCTCACCTCAAACTTTGTCCGGCTCCCATAACCTTTGGAATGTGAAATGACGAATGTCAATGGAAGCCAAATCTAGATAAAGTGTGAAACACACCGGGGGCGTATTGTTGACTTAACTTTGTTTCAACTTCTGTATGCGGGACAATCTGCACGAACGGTTTTCCCAGCGCAATACACCTAGCCGACAAACCAAGGATAGCGAGATGAACAGCCCCAAACACAGAATTAGCAGAAAGCTGTATTATGATCAGTGTATAAATGCTGAAAAGACGATTTCGAACCTCACCAATTCTGCCTTCGGAATTGAAGGAAGGATATTTGTACATAAGGAAACAATAAGATAGATCTCCTCTACTATCGGCAAAGTGACACAATCCACTTCATTTTTGAGTAAAATCGCAATCGTAATGCCGTGATTAGCAAAAAATTCAAGTGCCTAGAACACCGTCAGCAGGTTGGACACAGAAGTTCTCAAAACTCACCTGATGCGATGCAGTAGCATGTTTGTTTCCCAGGGTCGAAAGGATGCCGTCCAGAAGTTGCATGACAGGCATGAAAAGCTGGTGATACCTCTGCATGGCAGAAGGCAAGAAAGAATCCTGATCTACCGAGCATTAGCGAACAATGTGTTGATTGGATTTGCTCGTATCAAGAAACGTACCAACAAATGATTGATCAGCCTCTGGCCTTGCGTCCAGAAAATCACACTGAGATAGGATAATCAAAAGTTGGGCGTCAAGAAGCCGTTCAGCACCAGCCCTTGTTTGCGCCATCCGTACGAGCAATGACATCTTTGCCTCATAAACATATAATGCGTTAAGATCATCTGAGTGTGGTCTATCAGAGCGGCTGGGTCAAGAGTAATAAAAGCGTACCAGGGTCGGGTCTTAACACAGCTTGCAATCTTGCATCGGAGTCCTTGATGCCCCTGATGAAGTTCATTAAGATACCGTGTTTATTCAACGCAGACAAAATTATATGCTGCTTTTCGAGGCTTGAAAGCTGTACGATCGAATCAAGAAGCATAAATGCGACTGACTTCCACACTTCTGTCCCGTCTATCGCGTCCCGAGCAATCGTGGCGGTCAACCGCTCCATAGCAGGCTTCATTACTGCCAGACATCCTAGCTCAAGGGGAGTCCCTGTACCTGCGACTTTTGTACTAGGTAAAGATGGTGCTACCGAAGGACTTTGCGTGGCCATACCCCGCAATGACGAAGTAACGAGAGATAGGGCGAAAGGATTCGAGTCGATCTCAGACGAAAACGACGTTTTAGCTTCGTGTGACGATCGAATCAGGTTAAGAAAATTTATGAGGGCGGCGTAAAGATTGCCTCGTACGAGCTCGACATGGTTGTTGTCGAGAATTCCTTCCAAAACGTTGCGGAGAATGCTGTACAGTCTTTCTGCTGGCAATGAACCAGCTTCTGAATCACCACCCATGGATTGCAAGATAAGCTGCTGCTGTCTGTCTTCACGGAGTTTTGTGATGGAGGAAAGAACCACTTCTGAAATTAAAACGCAGGTAGACTCCTCATTGTTAGCAGAGCGCATTGCAGCGGGAAGAACATGCAAAAGGTCGAATAGCATATTCTCCCGCCGGTCATGTGGCAAACGGGTGAAGCACTTCGTCAACGCGAGATCCAACATTCTTCTCCACGACTGAAAACTGTTGATCCGTGCATGCGTAACTTTCCGTCTGTGATTCTCAACAGCACAGCTTTCCAAAATATACGTCATTTCGGAAGCCAGTTTATCATGTTGCGCTTGTGTTGCGACATGACCTTGAACATGCAATACCCGACGAACTGAGGCGAGAAGCGAGAGCAAGGCCGTTCGATCGATGACATTGCATCCGGAAGCGTCTGGGCGAATGCACGGTTGGAAGTTGACTTGCTTGAGGAATTCCAATGATGTCGGTACGACGAAAAGACTGTCACTCCAGTCAAACATTAACGATTGCAGGAAATCAATGACCCGAATTGGCGATTGGCCGAGATCGTGGAAAACGGGAAACCCGTGCTCTTCTTCATATTCGACGTCCGTTCCAAATAAAATTTCCAGTAGTTCCGAAACTGCCTTGTGGTGTCCCTTGTTTGTGAGTAAGTGCAATTCCAATGCAACCAGATCGAAAATATACGATCTCAGACGCAGGAAAGCACTCAACGAAACCACAGTAGCCGTCACCCTTGATCCATCATTGTAGACTACCTCAATTGCAGGATCTTGTGATGACTCTGGAGCAGCGGACGGCACCTTCGCAATCTGCCTCGTAAAGAAATCTTCTCGGGTCCTAAGATATCGTGTCGTAAAGTCCGAAGTCTTCGGGTGCATACACAGCTGATGTATCACCTTGTAACATCGCTCTGCCAGTTCGGGCAATGTGACGAAGAGTGGGAGTTCTTGCATGGCCTTCTCGTTTCTTTTCCCTCTTATTCTAGGCACTCCCGCATTGACGAGATCGAGGAGAACGTGTATGCTCGTCTGTTGAGCACCGAGAGCACCTGGGTCTTGAATTGTTTGCTCACCGCCGAAAAGAAGAAAATGTGTGATATTCGGGTATGGTCGAAGACCTTCGGTGTCTTGGATGACAAGATCGAGGGCAGCCAAACGAACGGCCTGTTCAAGTGACTCCGATGAGCATTCGACGATCGACGCACCTGCCCCCGTTATCTGCTCAGCATACTCTTCCGCCTGCACAACATCATCTGCAGAATCGGAAGACATAATTCGAGTAAACCCTGCCAGAATTCGATCGGAATCGGGACATCTCTGAACCAAAGTGATCAATGTTGATGGTGGAACAGACAGCGAAAGCTTAGCAATAATCCTGATGGAGAGCAATACAAGTTCCGGGTGCGAGTGATACGAGATGTATGAAGCAATGGCTGGAATATGTTGGACCCCAAATGAGAGAACTTGATCAAAGCGATTAAAGAATGACCGTGAATGAACTTGGCCAACCAAAGGGGAGCCGTTTTTGATGTCAGAAAGAAGCGTAATGAAAACGTCGAGGAAGATCTCTTGAATTTCTAATACGCGGTAAACAATTCGGAGCACGCGAACGATGGTGCTGCGGAAGAAAGGTTCTTCATCAGCAAATCCTTTTTCTAAGCCTCCAATACCTTCAACAATATACGAAAGGATAGTTGCTTGAAGTGGCGTGTTCGTCAACAACCGCCTCAAAACGTCATAGCCAGGATGGATGAGAAACGGTGTGAGTGATTCCAGCTTCGGTGAAGTGTCATCCGGTCCTGTCACCAACGATTCCAGACTAAAGCTCGCTAAACTCCTCTCGATGAAACTTAGACACAAATCGTTCGTCTGCCATCTATCGGAAGGGCGAGAGTATACCCTATTCGGAATGTTGGCAAAGACATTATCAATCACGAAAGACGTGAATGGTGAGATACCAGGTAATCGGTATGGTTGTCCAAGATTTTCTGGTATTGTGTTAATGGGTTCGGTACCCATCGCGCGGTCTTGAAGGTGAACGTCCTTAAGTGTGTGTATCAGAGTGCTAATCAGTTTCAGGAACGGGAGAGTTGCGGGATAGACATGGTGCGCCGTTTCCACTTGTTCAAGTTCAACTTCTACTCCTTTGCCTGCTGCGAGTGACATATTGATACCAGCGCTTCCAGCCATCCTGACGTTAATAACCTCAAGCCTCTCCATCAAAGTCCAAACGGACTTGCATATTTCTGTACCAGGAATTCCCGCTCCTGGTTCACAAAAGGCTGCTACCGCTTCAAAAATGGCTCCTTTCAGTTCGAGAGGAACGCTGAGCGGGATAAGAGACAATAAAATCGGGATAGCTCTGAAATGAGCATGACTCGCTACAGTGGTTCTCACAGCGATGGAATACTCCGCAACCGTGGCCAGAAGCCTTAGAAATGAACGAGCAAGATAAACATCACTGGATGCAAGAATAAATTTCTGCGCGGATGACGTTGCCAAATGCTGCAAAGGACCGCTCAAAGAAGTTCCAATATGGGACTTTGCTTGTGGTTGAGGATTCACAGCATTAGCAGCCCACGAGTCCAACGTTCCGAAGATGGACACCCAAGAAATAGTTGGCGCAGTACTTGAAGATGAGGTCAATAGACTGTCGGGCAGAACTTCCCCCCCTCCTCGCGCTAGAAAGTTATATGCCAGCTCGCTGCATTGCTGACCATGAGCAAGGCCACAAAGCATGTCGTAAAGTGATGACAACATTGTTGAATCTTGAATGGGAGTCGACCATACCGCCCATTGAAGGAAGGCTGGCAGTCTTCCCGAAGTCGATTCGAACTTTTCTTGGTACGTGGCCTGAGAAGGTGGTCGACTAGATCCAGCACCCCAGAACTGCAGAGCGCGTTCCGGCGGAAGCGCAGCGTACAACAGACCAATAAATGTATAGAGCACAGCAATGTCATGTCTTAAAGTAGACTCTTGTTCCAGAGGAAGTGTAGAGGGAAACCGTGATGTTTGCCTACTCCAATCCGTCCGCGCATTCGCGAGTATGACATCTTCTTGCCTTTGCTTAATCTTTCGAAGTTCGGAAGAGGCATGAGTGATAAGTGAACGGACGAGAGTCTCGTAAGCAATGAGGATGGTCGATTTGAATTCGGCTGGAGGCTGCTCGCGCAGGTCTGGATGATCAAGCGGGTATTTTTCAAGTACGACTGCTGCTGGTCCTTTGTCCGCTTTCTTTCGGAGATGCACAACAGAATGTGCCAAATATGTAAATGCCGAATTTTGGACGGCATTCCAGACCTGAGTCTCCAACTCCTCTGTTTTGAAACCAGTCTTATGTTCCAAAGTCGCGTCGTTGTGCCTCGCCTCCGTCAAGAACATGGCCCATTTAAGCTGAAGGGTCGCTTTCAGTCCTGCATCACTCCATACCGTCGACGGTTCAAATTTCTTAGTTAAGAAAGTAATCAGAGAGTGATCTATTGCCAGACTATGTCGCTTTGATGTGAGAGCGTCGAGGGGATCAATGGGGTCGAAAGAAAGAAGCACTGCAGTCAAGAGGTAATATGTCATGGGATGGTTGGAATTTAAGGAGAGCCAATCGACGATCCATCGAATTTCGTTCACCCCAAGATATCCAAGTCGTGATATCGAGCAACTGATAATGCCGATGCACCGTCGTTCGTACTTCAGCGATTCATACCGGGCATTCAGAATATCAGATCCCAAAGCTAACAAGATTGTTACAAACCCGAAACTATAAAGTGTGAAAGCACTCACTTTGCCCTTGTGTATTGCTGCCCGCATCCTTTCTTGCATTGTCCGCCTTGCCAATCTCGACTTCCAATTGTTCGATCTCCTTGAACAGCTTCGACGCTAATGTGACTTCACCAGTCGGCGTCTTTGTCCCCGGCAGCAATTCGGATGTTACGAATTTTGCTATCAGCCCGTACGTGGGAAGGGCGTCGGCAACTTCTGCAGCCTCTGTTGCATCGAGAAGAAATCGCAAACAATCCACGAGATCCCTCCGACGTTGGTGGAAGTCTGAAATTGACTTTTCCAGGACAAAATTGGGACCTGTGTTGGGATTTTTGACCATTACATCATAAAGAATGCTGGCGATATATTTTTCGGAGCAATTAAGCTGCTGAGAAAGGAAGATGGCCTGTCGTGCAAAATCAGCATTTACTGCGGTTGTTTTGTTGTTAAGTATGAGTTTTCCTGATCACCCCATATCAATTTTCTATTCTCTCTTAAGGTAGTTGAGGATACTTTACCAGTCTCTATTTCCCTTTGTTCCTGCGAATTTCTCGGTCCAACCTCGAAAAGTTTGAGCAAGCGAGACTTTTGAACCATCAACTCGTCAAACAGGTCTTGTTCATTACGGCAGATTTCCGGAGATGTTAGGGCTCTCGAAAGTACTTCTCGTAGTCGATGAATTGTGTTCATCTGGGTAGAAGGCTTGGCCGCAATTGCAAGTTGTAATTGAGTCGCGTCGCGTTTGTTCCTTGTCACATGTGACATAATTACAACATTTTGAACACTTATGTGAACCACTACTGACCATCAACTTCGAAAGTGTATTTACTAATGCTGCCAGTGGATATGTTAATTTGTTGTCCTTCAGAAGTGCTCCTTTGAAACAGTTCTCCAAGATTTAACCAAGAAGAATTCAGTGCATTGCCATGTGTTACATGCACTACCGCGGTAGGAGACTTCCAGCTCCCCGCAACGCTAGTGAACCTCCTAGGCGCAATGTTTGTGTTCCTCCAGGGAAGTAGGCCAAAACGTAAGCTATCAGTGAGACAACCTATGAAAAGAGCACAATGAGGCATCGCTTAAAGAAATGTTACAACCAACGCACTTGTACAGCCCCACAAACTAAAGATCCAAGATATGATTGAGGCTGCCCAAAAAAAAATTATAAAAGTTCTGACGGGGTAAAGAAGAATCTTACACCCAAAGAGAAGTACAAAGTTAGTCCTAGACTGGAAAAATACACAAAGGAGAACGGAAGCCGCTCTTTCGAAATGAGGTGTTTAAAATGATTTATAGGTCCAATCAATACAGAGAACCTAAAGCAATAGTTAGCGCGATGACTCGTATCCGATAACTTCAGCAACACAGCAGTCTCACCCAAACATAACAAGCAAGCTGCCGAGGCTGGGGTGACGAATTAACATATGCTCGTCAGACCAATGAAGAAAACTACCTAAATGCAAGGGCAAATTTTGCTGGCCTGCGAAGGTAACGTTAGGTACATTTATAGAAGAAACACCCTGGGACATACTTTATTGGAAGGAATGGTAGCGTCATAAACGAGACGAAGAAACACACAGAAGCGCCTATCAAACATCCAGCAAATCCCAACAACCTGAACAATCATTAACAGTAAACATAAAACTTTTCAGGGAGACAACAAACCTTTCCCAACTCGAAAGTGCAAACCAAGCTTCCTCTTCGTTGGAATGTTCACTCGACCTCAACGGAATATAATCGCCAGCCACCGCATTGTAAAACCGAGAAAAGGGGTTTCCTGGAGACGAATTCTGTGTCGCACGTTGAGAATCATCGGTATTTCCCCGCGCCCAACGGAACTGGGAGAGATTAGCACGAAAGCTCTGTTCCGATGTTGAAGCCATGCTCTAAGAGACAGTGAGTGGAGCGGCCCGCGGAGTAAATAGAGCCAAATTTTCAGATGCTAACCATGCTACAATTGACGACTCAGAGGCCAAATTTTAAGTTGTATAAATCTGAAAGGCTTGCTCGTCCTCTAAGATTCCATTTCTGCGACATAAAAACGAAAATGACCGGGCGATAGAAGGTATGGGCAACAAACATTATAGATAAGATAAGATCGTCATTGAATCGCCGCATTTTCGGGCAATGTGACTCAATTGACTGCACCGTGTCGATTCTCGAAGCCCGATTTGTGCTGATTGTCAAAGATAGACGAGCCACGATATCTCTCCTTTTGCGAACTCGAGAAAGACTTTTTGGTCTTTGTAATAAATACCCAAAATTTACTAGACAGATGGCGCAAACCATTGAGCTGGCTCAGGTATGGTTCGAATTACTGTTGTCACTAGTGCTTTATTAAAATTATTTACCAGACCGCCAAGAGAGATTATTTGCGTGAGCTGGAGAAGAAATATCAGAATACGTGGCAATCCGAGAAGTTATTTGAAGTTAATGCACCACCAACAGAAGACATTGTCGGACTCTCCCCTGCAGAAATCCAAAAAGACTACCCCAAGTGGTTTGGAAACTTTCCATATCCCTATATGAACGGCATGCTACATCTGGGACACGCATTCACCATCTCTAAAATTGAATTTGCGGCTGGTTTTCAACGGATGTTAGGCAAGCGAGTTTTATTTCCTCATGGTTTTCATGTAACGGGATTGCCCATTAAGGTGAGCGTTGCTCTATAACGTTGATAATTTTGGAATGTTGACTTCGTGTGTAGGCATCTGCAGACAAGTTGGTACGCGAAATAGAGATGTTTGGGTCTGACTTTGAACGTTACGATGATATACAAGCATCAGAAAAAGGGGAGGAAGAGGGGGAAAAGGAAATCCCATCCATGGTAGAGAAGGACAAAACGAAAGCGAAGAAAGGAAAGATAGTTGCAAAATCAACCGGTTTAAAGTACCAATTCCAAATCTTGGAATCTATCGGGGTTCCTCGTTCTGAAATCAAAAAGTTCGCCGATCCTCTGCACTGGTTGGCTTACTTTCCACCGATTGCCATTGTGAGCCCTTCTTTGCCATTGCTATTTCGTTCCAGTCCTTTTCCCAGCCGTCCACCGCGGCCACAAACATCGCTTTGTCCTTATCAGGAAGTTTCTGCCAATGCACAATGCGCTTGTCGTGAATTGCATTCAAAAGATTGGAGAGTTTTTTCTCCGTAAAGCGAAGCTGCGATTGACCGTCTTTGGTGATGCGAAATTTATGTTTCGCAGAATATAGGGAATGACAAGGATGTTGAAAATTTTTTTCACAGCCGCTTTACTCCTGACAAGATCTTCTCCCATTTGAGTGACTAACTTTTGCCTCCAGGCTGATAACAATTCTTTCGGCTCCCGCATCGACTGGCGACGATCATTCTTGACAACTAAAGCTAATCCCTATTACGACGCTTTCGTGAGATGGCAAGCCAACAAACTGTACAAGCTCGGCAAGATCAAGTTCGGAGAGCGCTACACCATCTACAGCCCTAAGGACGGACAGCCATGTATGGACCACGATCGTCAGGATGGTGAAGGACACGGACCACAGGAGTACACAGGTATCAAAATGGCGGTTATTGAATGGAGTTCAGCCGCGAAGGAGGCCTTGGGCAACAAGGCCGGCGGGAGGAAGGTATTCTTAGTAGCGGCGACTTTGCGACCAGAAACAATGTAAGTTCCGACCAATTCTTCTTTTATGAAAAATTTCTAAGTATGTCAGGTACGGACAAACAAATTGCTTTGTTGGCACCTCCATAAAATATGGCGTGTTCGCCGCCAACGATAATGAAGCCTACGTTTGCACCTTGCGTGCCGCACGCAGCATGGCTTACCAAGGTATTATAACACCTCGCGGAAATATCGATCAGCTCGCAGAAATCGATGGCTACAAGATCGTCGGAACTAAGATTAGTGCGCCATTCGCTATTCACCCAGAGGTGTACGTGCTACCCATGGAAAACGTCTTGTCGACAAAGGGCACTGGGGTTGTCACTTCTGTGCCGTCTGATTCGCCTGACGACTTCCAGGCTCTGACTGACTTGCGAAGAAAGCCAGAGTATTATAAAATCGAACATTCCTGGGTTGCCATTGACCCCGTGGCAGTTATCTCTACTCCTGCATATGGTGAAATGACGGCACCATCGGTTGTAAAGCAGCTAAAGATTCAGTCTCAAAAGGATACGAAGCAGTTGGCCGAGGCGAAAGAGATCGCATACAAGGAGGGGTTCTATAATGGTACAATGCTGGTAGGCGACTTCAAGGGCATGAGCGTGCAGGAGGCGAAACCAAGAGTTAGGGAGGCCATGATCAAGGAAGGGAAAGCCTTTGCTTATGCGGAACCTGAGGGGTTGGTCATCTCGAGGAGTGGAGACGAATGTGTTGTCGCTTTGATGGACCAATGGTATTTGGACTACGGAGAGCCACAGTGGAGGTCGCAAACAGAAAGGTGGGTGTTTCTTAGTTTTTTTGTTTACTAGCACGACCTCAACCTTTTCAGGCTCTTGTCCAATATGAACACCTACTCACAGGAGACCAGACACGGATTCGAAAAAACTTTGGCTTGGCTTAATCAATGGGCCTGTGCCCGGACATACGGGCTGGGTTCCGAACTGCCATGGGATCGCCAGTTCCTGGTGGAGTCGTTGAGTGATTCGACGGTTTACATGAGTTACTATACCTTTGCCCACTTATTACACGGTATGTGAATGTTTTTGATCGAAACGACCAAGTGATGCAATCCCGTGGGCAGCTGATATTGAAGGCAACAACCCCGGCCCCCTGGGCATAACCCCCGATCAAATGACCGACGAGATCTGGGAGTATATCCTCTGCAATGGCCCATGGCCAGATCCAGCACCTTTGTCGCGGGAGAAAGCTGATGCTATGTTGCACGAGTTCAATTACTTCTACCCTTTTGACATTCGTTCATCGGCCAGGGACCTCATTCCCAATCACTTAACCTTCGCGCTGTACAACCACGTGGCTTTATTCCCTGAAGACAAGTGGCCTCTGAGTATGCGCTCTAATGGCCACCTCATGTTGAATGGGAAGAAAATGTCTAAAAGTACGGGCAATAGTCTGACCCTGAGAGAGGCGATAGAAAAGTTTGGGGCAGATGCCACGAGGCTGAGTTTGGCAGATGCAGGAGATGGGATGGAGGATGCAAACTTCGAGGAGAAGACTGCAAACGCGAACATTTTGAGGGTGCACACGCTGTTGGGTTGGTGTGAAGATATGGTGAAGGATACCGGGTTGAGGCGAGGGGCGAGAAACTACCATGATCTGGTATTCGAGCATGAAATCAATGGTTTAATTAATGTGACTCGCAATCACTACGAGGGGCAGGTCTTTATCCTTTTGTATCATAAAGGTTGCTTGACCCCCACGACTTCTGCCTTTTTTATAGGACGAACTACAGGGATGCCCTTCAATTCGGTTTCTATGAATTTCAGTCCATTCGTGACTGGTATCGCGAAGTTACTTCTGATATCGGTATGCATCGCGACTTGGTCTTACATTGGATTCGTAATGCCGCTTTGTTGGTCACGCCCATCGCCCCGCACTTTGCTGAACACATTTGGACTGGCATCCTCAAAGAATCCGCGTCTATTCAGCTGGCCTTGTGGCCCACGCTTTCTGCACCTGTTAATCCCACAATAATTGAATCCGGAGCATACATGCGAGGCACGGTCAAGACCATCCGAGACGCAGAAACTTTGTTAGTTAAATCATCGGCGAAAGCAAAGAGTAAGAAAGGTGCACAAGGTGAAGGGTGGTTCGATCCCAAAAAATCCAAAGCCGTCCGGATATATGTCGCTACAAAGTTTCCGGAGTGGCAAGACCAGTGCGTGGATGTCGTGAAACAGTGTTATGTGAAGGAAGATGGGAAAGTCGATGATAAGAAAGTGAAACAGTCGTTAACTGAGAATGGCTTGATTAAGGACAAGAGAGCGATGCCTTTCATTCAGGCATTCAAGGTTAGTTCCTTTGTATTGTTGTCGTTATCCCTGCTAACTATGATCTCCTTAAAGAAACGTATTTCACAATATGGCGCAGAGACCGCATTTAGACGTACTTTGCCTTTCTCTGAGAAGACTGTCTTGTTTGACCTCCTGCCTTACTTGAAGAAGACTTTAGGGTTAAGCAACGCAGAGGTCATGACCGTTGAAGAGGCGAGATCAGAAGCGCATAAAAATGGGTACAACAGCGGAATTATTGATTCATCGGAACCAGGAGCACCTGCATTCGAATACTATAATTCGTAATTAAAAGTTCATATTTGTATATCGAACTTGTAGCTGGGTTGTCAGCTGGGTTGTCAGCATGAGGTGGATTCACTCAATCATAATAGACAAAATATGAATTGGAACGGAAACGCAGCTTCACCAACCCATATTGGTAGTAGTAACATGTCGTCATGTTTTGCACCCACGACTTTGCGAGCATTCACAAAGTTACGACGTGAAGGCATCCATGGAGGTATTCAGAAAATCCGAGTCAGAAGGAATTTGGTAAAGAGACAGACGAGAAAAAGTGATGCCCATTGCCTTCCGACATTGCATCGCGTCGTAGACATAAAATTGTGCAATGAATTCACTTATATTCAACATCGCCTCCGCACAGTTTGCGATGTCCGCAACAATCATCTCTGCAGCCCCAATCCACTCTGAACTGTCGTGAAGAGCAGCGGAAACATAGAATTGGAAGAATACTGGCAAAGATTGCAGTGTGTCGCCTGCTTTTTCCGAGAATACACAACTTTCTGAAGTGTATCTCAAATTGTCCACGTCTCTACCTCACATTAGATTTCTCACACTTGTAGGGCATCTCAGGCATTTCGGCCAAAATCAATCTGGCAGTAAAATCTGCAACAGATCGTGCAACTAGCCCATATGATCGCTGGTCTGTGATCAAGATCGCTCTTCAAAGTCTTCACCAGCTTGTGACGGGATGTTCCGGATAGCAGCAGTTTCGCAATTTGAGAAAAGGAATCGGTAGGAAAGCCATTAATGATATAGCGAGGACTCTAAGTGCGGGGACGGAATTTATTTGGAAATTGGAATTTATACACTCAAATCTGAACATCATGCACTTAGTTGTTTCAGTTTCTCGCCAATCAAGTGTTTTCGGCCATATGCCCAACAACGTCGGCCATACCAGATTCACCAATTGCAATCTATTGCAATGCACTTGTTTCTTATCTGACTTGAACTAGCAGCTGTGACATCGTAATCTATTTGTGCCTAGTCGCCGCTCAAACGTTCATATAGATCCAGATACATGACAAATGTAGGAACATTCAAAATGGAGTCTTATGGAGTTCGGCTGGCAGTGCACCTCTTTTTGTTTATCACGGAGCGACTCCTTATAAGCAGATGGGTGACGCCAAGGTCCAAGCCTATGTACCCCTTCGTCTGTCAGTGTTAGTGGGCTGATGCATTTCCTCGGTCGATACTTGTATATCCCTCATCTCCACGGTCTCACTCATCGCCACCGCCATACTTCTGCCCAGAAAGCGCGAGAAGACATCGAGAAAGGTCCACCCCATTTAAATATTACCGTCCCGGGCCCAACCTCCTTTAAACCAAGCGATGTTATCGAAAGCGCGGACAAAGTCAAAACTTATCGCACCCTACCCATCTTTTCAGGGATCATGATTCCCTTCTCGATTATGCTTTCAATCCCGAGCTTGGTTGGGCACTGGTACATCCGGACGGAAAATAACGTTACTACAGAAATTCGCCCTAATCCCGTTCTGCTTGATGTTGGGATTGCATTCAGTATGGCTTGCGCCTTCCTCGCAAATGCTTTTCTCGTCATTCGCTTTGCGGAACGTGGAATCAAATTGATGACTTTAGCCTCGATCGTTTTCCTCTCACTACATGGTACGTTCCCCGTGGATTTCCTCTTTCGGCCGAATCAATGACGCTTTTTCAGATGTAATCATTATTCCAATCGTTACTGCCTTTGGTATCATACATCGAATCGATGACGGCTTCACATACGGCCAATCTTTCTGGTTCTCTGTATGTTCAACTATCGTCTCAAGCGTCACCAACATCACTCTAGTCGTGGATTATGTCACCACCAAAGATTTCGCTAATTCCGGTACGTTGGATTCTTCTTCTTAGCAGTGAGTTGCTGATCAAGAACTTCAGGAAGTGGGTTGACATCGAAACAACGTTCGGTTGTTATCGTCGTCATTATCCTGCTTTCCTATATTTCATTCGGGTCTCTCATTCAGGCTAAGTTGCTCGACATATCATTTATTGATGCTTTATATTTCTCAGTTGCAACAATCGAGACAATCGGTAAATTTCACTTTCAACCGAAGAGTATTCTCTCACTATCCCTTCAGGTTTTGGGGATATCTACCCGAATTCATCGAGGGCGAAAGTGTTTAGCTGCTTTTACATTGCTGGTGGGATTTTGAATCTGGCGTTGGCCTTGGGGCTTGCAAGGGACGCGATCCTCGAGTCTTCTGTGGTAGAACTTCAACATCGGCTCAAGGTTCGACAACGTGAACGTCGCCTCAGATCCCGATGGAGAGCCGCCGTCCGCTGGCGCCTGCGAGAACAAGGTCATCCTATGTGGGTCCATCACCACCGTCATGAGTATCTTGCAAGAGATATACATAATATACATGGAAGCCGCTGGTATGACCGGATCACGAGGATACGGGACAAAATATTTAGAGACGCACCAAGGGATTCCGAGGACCCTGCTTGGAAGTTGCAGTACGGACCTCGGCACAAGCGCTTAAATGTAGAGGCCCTGACATATGAGAATTTGCATGCTGCTGCTTTGGAAACTGGCGCACCCTTGTCTAGACTTGTTCCAGAAGAAATTAGGGTAAGACAATCGACAATGACTGGCAGTTTTTCCCAACGTCCAACGGTGGAGCACAGTCAAGGGCTTCCAAGCTCGATGTCCTTGACTCGCTTTCGGCTTGGAGGCATGCTAGGAGTTATGGGAAATTTCGCGAGTGCAGTTGCTTATGGAGCCTCTGACAGTCCCTCCGATCCAGACGTTGTAGCAAATTTGGAGGTACAGGACAACATGAGGCAGCCAGACAACATAACCCTCCAGGACGAACGAGATAGGATTTGTAACGGCAATGAGGATCAACAAATGGGGGAGGTCCTTACTAGCCCCTCCGGGCATGGAATACCGCTGACGACAACGGCTACGATTCATGAGGACGACGTCTTGATGGAAGGAAGCTTTGAAGAGGATGCTAAGTATTTATTCTACACGAGGTTGAGCATTGCTATTTTGCTGTTCCTTGTGTTCTGGATGGTAAATCATTATCAACATCTTCTCGCCTCGCGCAAAAGACGAATCATTCTTCAGGCCGGTTCAGCCATTTTTATGATGACAGAAAACTGGACCTTTGGGTCTTCTGCGTACTTTTGTAAGCAAGGCATTTGGCTTTATCTCCTATGAAATTATGATGTCGAAGTTGTATAGGTTTTATCTCTTTCACGACTGTTGGTTATGGTATCGTGACTTCTCACTTTCTTTCTACCCGAACAGTAAACTAAGACATAGCCATTTTAGGTGATTTTTCGCCAAAGACACCCGCTGGTCGGTCCATTTTCATTGTCTGGGCTCTTCTTGGAGTTGCAACCATGACTATAATCATCTCAAGTATTGTGCTTTCAACTCATCTTGGACCTTAATTTATCTGACATCATTGTATAGTTCTCTCGGAAGCTTATTCGCAGCGATATAAGACCATAATTAAATCTGAAGTTTACTTTGCCAGTCCTACAACGACGGCACGACAATTTTCTCGATACCCGTCTATAAACACTGGGTTGGACCAAGGGCGTTTCCTGTCTTTCACTAGCCCAGTTCCAGGAATAGTCCCTCAGGACGTAATTGCTGTAGGTGGCGGTGGAAACTCGACCCCAAGAATCACCAGGGCGCAAGGGTCCTCTGTCGACAACGACATCGCTGAATTGTCTGAATCTGTTCCTATAAGTACAGTACCTCGATCCGTCCTTGTGCAGGTGGATCACCTAAAATCATTGATAACGATAACTCGTGCACAGCGCAACCTGGAGTTGAATCGTTCACACCGACTTGTAAGTATTGGCTCGGATTATTTACCTCACAGAATATTGATACATGTTTTTTCTGCTCATAGGAGAGTGTTATCTCTCAACTCGAAAGTCAGTTCTGTCATTTTGAAATTCAAAGATGGTTTCCTGAATTCGCTCTAGAAACACTTCGTGACATTGATAAGAAGGAAGATATACGGACATGTTGAAGAGTTCTTGTATTATAAACCCTGTCTATTAGATGTATCTTTGCAGCTTTATTGAATCTTCATTTTTTTTTAAAATCCTAAGAACCCATGTTTAGTGGCCAGGCAAGGCACATGATGTATGACGGTTATAGCTATTCTCATCTCGCTTCAGATTCACTTCTATTTGCAATAGGGCTTCAGTAATTTAGTTTTATTTAGGAGTAAGACTCCTTCGCAATCAGGGTCATGTTACAAACTTGAGACTTGTACTCATGCGCTCCCTCAGTGATTATTTTCATATCTTCAACAGTCTCGATATTTGCCATGCCTCTTCCCAGAGAGCACGAGAAGACACCGAGAAAGGCCCACCCAATATTACAGGCCCAACACCCTTTCCACCAATCAGCGTTTCTGGTAGCACGGACAAAGTCAAAATCTATCGCACCCTACCCATCTTTTCTGGAGTCATGATTCCATTCTCGATTATGCTTTCGATCCCGAGCTTGCTTGGGTACTGGTCTATCCGGACAGAGAATAATGTGACTACAGAAATTCGACATAACCCCGTTCTACTTGGTATCGGGATTGGATTTAGTATGGCTTGCGCCTGCCTTGCAAACGCCTTTCTCGTCGTCCGCTTTGCGGAACGGGGAATTAAATTGATGACTTTAGCCTCGATTACTTTCCTCGCACTACAAAGTACGTTTTCTTTGGATTTCCCTCGGCCAAGTCACTCAGGTTATTGCAGATGTAATCAATATTTCAATTCTTGCTATCTTCGGCATCATACATCAACTTGATGACGGCTTCACATACGGCCAATCTTTCTGGTTTACTGTCTGTGCAACTATCGTCTCATCTGTCACCAACGTCACCCTAATCGTGGATTATGTCGCCACCAAAGATTTTGCCAATTCCGGTACGTCAAATTCTTCAAGTTCTTGGCAGTGAGTTGCTGATTAAGACCTCCAGGAAGTGGGTTGACACCGAAACAACGTTCGGTTGTTGTCATCGTCATTATCCTGCTTTCCTATATTTCATTCGGTTCTTTCATTGAGGCCAAGTTGCTCAACATATCATTTATCAATGCCTTATATTTCTCAGTTGTAACGATTGAGACAATCGGTAAATCTAATTTTCACCAAAGGGTGTTCTTTAACTTTTCCCCTCTGCAGGCTTTGGGGATATTTACCCCAATTCACCAAAGTCGGAAGTGTTCACCTGCTTTTTCATTGCTGGCGGAATTATGAATATGGCGCTGGCTTTGGTGCTTGCAAGGGACGCGATCCTCGAGTCTTCTGTGGCAGAACTCCAACATCGGCTGAAGGTTCGACAACGTGAACGTCGCCTCAGATCCCGATGGAGAGCCGCTGTCCGCTGGCGTCTGCGAGAACAAGGCCATCCTATGTGGGTCCATCACCATCGTCATGAACGTGGCAACCACTGGGTCACGAAGATACGGGACAAACTGTTTCGATACACATCCAGTGATCTGGAAGACCCTGCTTGGAAGTTGCAATACGGACCTCAGCACAAGCGCTTAAATATAGAGGCTCTGACATACGAAGATTGGCATGCTGCTGCATTGGAAACTGGCGCGCCTTTGTCTAGACTTGTACCGGAAGAACTCAGGGTATCTAGACGCCGGACGCCGACGACTGGCTATCCCCTTCCCGAACGTCTAACGATTGAACATGGTCAAGGACTCACAAATTCGATGTCCTTGACTCACTTTCGGCTTGGAGGCATGCTCGCGCTTATTGGAAATCTCGCGATGGCGGTCACCTATAGTTCCTTATTTCCATCTGGAGGTCCCTCCGGTGTACCAGTGGAAAATCCGGGTGTCCAGGACAACACCACACATCCGGATAACGTGGCCCTTCCTGACGAACGAGAAAGGATTTCCAACGACAACGAAGATCAACAAATGGAAGATGCTAGACTCACCCATGGAGTACCACTGACGGCGATGCATGAAAACGATGTCTTGATGGAAGAAAGGCTTGAAGAGGATGCTAAGTATTTATTTTACACGAGATTGAGTGTTGCTGTTTTATTGTTCTTTGTGTTCTGGATGGTGAGTCATTCATTATCGACATCCCGCCTCGCGCAATAGTCAAAATCTTTCAGACCGGTTCAGTGATTTTCATGAAGACAGAAAAATGGACATTTGGGTCTGCTGCGTACTTCTGTGAGCAATTCATCTGCCTTTCTTTTAAATGAAGGTCTGAGTCTGTATAGGTTTTATCTCTTTCACAACTGTTGGTTATGGTACGACAGCTTCTCATTTTGCCTATATCCGAAAAGTGAACAAAATCGTAGGTGAGCTGACACCAACAACCCCCGCCGGACGGTCCATCTTCATCTTCTGGGCACTTCTCGGAGTTGCAATCGTGACTATACTCATCTCAAGTATTATATTTTCAACTCAACTTTGATCCCCCGACTTTTCTGACGTCAATTTGAATGGTACAGTTCTCTCAGAAGCTTCTGTAGAGCGGTATAAGAGCATCATCAATTCTGGAGTCCATCACGCCAGTTCTATCACGCCAGCTCGACCTCGATCTCCCCAACATCCATATGGATCGGATCAAGGACGTTTTCAGTCGCCCACTAGCCCAATCACAAGGACACTTCCCCAAGAAATCGATGCTGCAGGTTGTAGTGAAAACTCTATCATTAGAATCGCCAGGACGCAAGGGGCCCCGGTCAACAATGGTAACGAATTGTCTGAACCTATTCCTGCTGAGGCTATGAGTGCAATACCGCAATCCGTCTGTGTTTGTGGATCACCTAAATTTATTGATCACGATAGCCCGTGCACAGCACTACCTGGAGAACAATCGTTCTCTTCGACTTGTGAGCAGTGACGCGGATTATTTGATTTTTGCTTCGGAGAATATCTTATCTGTTCATGGGATTGTTGTTTCTCAACGTCAAAGTTCTGCCATTCGTTCAATGTGGTTTCCTCAATTTAGGTACTGTATTATATAGTTCACAAGTTCTTGTATAATTCTTTAATTGAATCTGTACATGGGTTCCAACTGTAATATGATTAAAATCCTTCACTTGGACGTGGTGGGTTCTGTACTATCAGGCTTGAAACGAAGCCGACCAACTAGCACGGCCTTCATGGAATTGTTCACCAATGAAACCTTGCTCGCGTAGTCATGGTCGATTTGTTCGGGTTCATCATACGAAGGGCCATTTCGGCCACTGGGAACGTTCCTCTCACAACTGAATACACCCCAAGGCTGCCCCTTTCGCGCACCAGCATTTACATTGAAATGAGCCTGTACCAAGAATTTATTCCATCTTTCGGGGAAAAAAAGGGGGTTCAAAGACTCACATAGCCGTCAGGATGCTTGTGGCTCACGAATAAAGCATAGTCCCGTGCCTGTAACAGGCTTATGACTAAAAAATCAGTCAAATCAAATATACAATCGGTCTATACAAATGTATCTTCTTCATACCAAGAAAGACATCTTCTCTCTGAATATTGTGTTCTCGTCCATAGATATTCAATATCTCCTCCACGTTAGATCGGAACCAAGCCTTGGCTGCGTCAAGTTTCTTCAAATAGTGATACTCCGCTGACTCTGTGTAAACGTGAGCGGATTTATGACCCGTTCGAAGGCGGAATGATTGGCGGCGACTGTGTAAAAGTTTAACAAACGAATTGCAAGTTCAAGTGAAAAAAAAAAAATAAGAACATACGACACAGGCCCCTCCGTTCGAGACCTAAACGCCAAAAACCCAGAAAAGGCATCCAATCCTTTTTGAGCTGCACTCTTTTTCTGGAGACGCATGCTCCCCTTGGATACACTCCCATAATCTGAGATCGGAGACAACTTATGGCCAACCTTTGACTTTGCAGGCTTCATAACATTGAACAGCGTAACAAACGCTCCCTTTGGTTTCAAAAGATAACCCACATCACCGATCTGAATGGGAGATGGTTCCCAGAGAGGTAAAGTCACTGTGCCAAAAAACTTTGTGTGAGATAGGGGGACAGAAGACGATCAGGGAAAGACTTGCAAGAAGAATTAAACTCATGCTCCAACAAGTACCGGTATCTCCTCTCGTTCCTCGCATCAGCAGCCCTCGAATTGGTCGGAGGGGGTGATTCTCTCCCCTTATCCACCATCGACCTCGACAAATCACCATCAGAACTTGCCGCGGTTGTATCCGTACAAGGCGAATTATTCTCCTTCGATGGGCTCTGAACCTTCATGTCGGCTGAATAGTGCACAGGTTCAGGCATCTTCCAAACGTCCTTCGAATCACGATCTTCAAAACGGAGAGCATCCACTTCCAGAGGCGACGGTAAGGCTACATAATCATCACCGTATTCGAAAAACTCTACGCTCTCAGAATAGGGAGTCGGTGTGGGTGCTATCGGTGACACGATAATCAAATCCGAAAAAAAAAACTTGGGTGCAAGGAAAAACTTACAAAGAGGCCGCGAAAAAGACCTAGGAGACATCTGAGGGGACCCAAGCCATGACTCGTCATCACTAGCAACAGTAGGGTCACAACCATCACCAGCGATAACCCTCAGTCGATGCAGGCGAAAGACAACCTCATTAAAAGACATTCGCCCAAACGGCTCGCGATGCCAACAAGCGCCAATAAGCTCGTGCAAAAGCGGAGACGAAAATTCTGCAGGAATCTGTGGACGCCTATCCATCTCTTTTTTTTTCCAAAAAAAAAAGGTGTTAACCCCACTACTGAACAAAGAGAAGATCATTACCTAGGACATTATAACGAATTTCGTCGTCGGAGATACAACCCCATGGTAGCTCTCCCATCGTCAGAACCTCAATGCACACAATCGCATATGCAAAGACATCAGTCCCAGGAGTCAACATGCATGAACCCTCTAGTAATTCAGGAGCTTTCCACCTCAAGGTTCCGTCTTTTAAAAAAGAACAAAACATGAGAAAGAAAATCGTTTCGAAAGAGGAAAAAAACCCTACTCTTCATCGAGGAGCCAGTTATCCTACAGACCTCAGACTTCAGCTCGCTTTGCCCAAAATCAGAGATGACACATCGGTGGTGGTCATCAACAAGAACATTGGATGCCTTCCCAAAAAAAACAATCAAAAAAAAAAATACAAGGCAACCACCACCGAAAACTCACCTTCAAATCCCCATGTAAAATCCCTTTCAAATGCAAATACTCCATCCCTTTCGCAATCTCCTGCATCATCCTATACGTATCATCCATCTTCAACAACCTAAACCCACCCTTGTTACCAAAATACCCCCTACTCTTCGACGCCGGAAGATTCTCCACAATCGTGCCCAGTCCCACCAACTCGGCCGGGTCCTGTCTCGATACCCTTCTCAAAAACTCAGCAAGGTTGCCGTGTTTCATGTATGGACTGACGAAGAACCAGGGTGGGTTGCCCGTCGCGCTGCTGGCTCCGTATAGCTTTAAAACGTTGGAGTGGCGGAGGCTTTGCCAGACTTTGATCTCCCGAATGAAGAGATCAGAGGGTGTCACTTCGGAAAGGACTTTAACGGCTACAGTACGCCTGTTCCATTTCCCTTGAAAGACCTCGGAGAAAAATCCCATGCCGATCTTTGGACCTCTCTGAACCTCAAAGCTAACGAAAATATATATATGAGAAATCGCCAATTTGAGAGACAAACAAACACATACGGAGTAATGGTCCAACAAGGTAAATCCATCGCACCAGCATCACTCATACGCCTCAACGCATCAATCCCCGCTTCAATAAACTCCTGATGCAACGTATCCTTTCCCGCCTCAGAGTCCAGCCTCACCACACTCCCACCCACCACACCTACCCTAGCCCCATCCACCTCTCCCATCCTCTGCAACGTCTTGATCGCCTCCGGAATATCCGCCTTCTCAATCCCCAAAAACTCCAACACAGCCGCATCATTCCCCATATCCAAAATAGCCCTCATCGACCTCCTCAGCTCCGCCACGTCCGCTTTCCGATCTTCTGCGTTCTGAGAGGATTGGAGCTGTTGGAGGACAGGGATCACGCGGGGTGCGAGTACGGATGGAGAAGGCGAGGGCGTGCTCGGTGTGAGAAACGGTGAGAGTGACGGGGACGGGGACGGTGAGGGTGAGGGTGATGACGGGGTAGGCGATGACGACGTTCCTCCTCGAAAGAAACTATCGACAGAGCGAGAGATAATAGTAGGGGAAGCACTCATCCCGAGCGAATCACGCGATGGAGTATGAGGAATCCCTTCAGGTGGCGCAGAAGCCCGCCTGGCATCATAAGCCAGCATGTTCAACCCAGTCACCGTCGGCGACCCATACGCGACAGACTCTGCCAACATCTTAATATGCTGATAACTTTCCGCACAGACTTTCGCATTCGCTCGGACGGCTTGATACGTGCGGAGTTGGATGGTGTTCTGTGGGGGAGTGTCAGTTCATCTTGAGAATTTTCCAAAAACACGCTTTTACCGTGAATAAAGCCAATGCCTTTAAAAGTGCATCATTACACACTGCAATCTCCTTATTCGTATCTTCACGCCTCGCGTATCTCCACAGAAAAGGGGTGTGTATCTGTGCCTCCACAACCGATAAAAGTTTCTCGAATGCTCTAATCATATTC
>Ga0307514_10000718_pt1 | contig 57216 bp, 55 predicted proteins | sample 16_EM_MG_FD_203088 | JGI IMG/M metagenome (GOLD analysis project Ga0307514, IMG submission 203088) | Populus trichocarpa ectomycorrhiza microbial communities from riparian zone in the Pacific Northwest, United States - 16_EM | ecosystem: Host-associated > Plants > Roots > Unclassified | place... | reverse complement strand
CTGCTTGCTCAAGCAGTTCTCGGTGGTGTGCCCTCGCCGGTGGCAATGAAAGCACTTCCGGAAATCCTTCTCTTTCCTATCGTTGTCTCCCTTATTATCTCTCTTATCCCTCTTTGGACTTCTGCCGTCTTTACCGGCTTTACCGCCATTACCACCACCTTTCTTTGCAAAGAGCAGAGCTTCTGGAGCGAGCCCATTCTCTCTCTTGATTGCAGCTTCCTTTTCGACGAGCTTGGTGACAATCTCATCGAGCGTGGCGGTCATCGTGGCGTTTTTGTTCATCATGAGCTCCAGGAAGACTTTCCACACGTTGTTCCTTGGGATTCCGCGAAGGAGGTAGAAGATGTGCTCTTGCTCACTCATCTTGGCGATTGTCTTTGCAGAGTCCGTATCGGCATCAGTGTCCGTGGTCGTTGGCCCTGCGCAGAGATTGTAATCCTTCACTTTCCGATCGATCCGCTATGCCTAATTGTCGACATCTCCGCAGTCCTGTAGCTTGATGCTCCAAAGGTCTTCCCTAATCTCGAAGATGTTGAGCTTTAGCTTTGACATGTAGGCTGATGCTAGCTTCTCCTAAAGAGTCTTCGCATCGTCGACGACCGTATATTCCGCTTGTATCCTCGGCTCCATGCTGAGTAGGATAGTTGATCGGGCAACACCATGGCAATTCATCCAGTCTTTCAAAGCGGCCTTCTCTGTAGCGGTCGCGTTTGCTGCTGGCTCTTCCGGCTTGTCGTCGTATCCTTTGATGATTCCATACAATTGCTTCTGCTCGAGAAGTAGGGCCATCTCGGTTGCCCATTGTGCATAGTTCGTGCCATTGAACTTGGTGATGGTGATCATAGTCGAACTCATCCTGTAACGAGATGTTATTTCGCAATCGTCAGCTATCGTAGTCTCTCAGACTGTGCGGGTGATGTCCAGCAGCCGCCGTCAGAAATACGGTGTAAATGAGGGGTAATTGCTTAGCTTGTGGAGACGCTTCTCTGTGACGATGTTGACCTCCACTTGACAAACGAAAATGGAAGAATTGATCGTTGGTTCCTATTTTAAACGCAAGGGCTCATAACCTGTTGTACGGTGGCGTGCGCTCGAGTAGTCGAGTGTGTGCATGCGTATGCGAAGGTGTGTCTATTGTATCGTGTAACGAGACATGTCGCATCGACATAAGGTCGATCGATGACTAATGGTGCTAACTACAAAAGAGGCAAGTTACATCATAGTCCTTGGTATAGTGATATCCGTACTCCCAATCAGCTCAACACATCTAAAGCTAAACTCACTGTATTTCGTAATGGCAACTGCTTTTCAATTGCATTCACGGTCAGGGCATATTCCCTATGGCAAATGTTGCTAAGGGTCGTAAAGGATGGCAGCACTAGGTCATCGCTTGATGCTGTATATGCCCGTTGTAGCTCCAGATTTGACATAGCGTTCCATGGAATATGAGCCAAAAGAAACCCTAACATGAGGTAGCGATTCCATGTGTCTTGGTGAAATTTGGAACTTTCACAGTTCTTAGCTGCCAGTTTGAAACGATTTGTCTTTCATTTTGGTCAATATGGAATAAACTGGACGTCAAATATAATGTTACTCTGAGAACATTCAATTGTAATTACTCGACTTCCTTGCCTCTTCAGGATGGCGAACACTGTTTCATAGACCATCGAACCGGTCAATTCAATAACCTCTGACTCTGTTAATTCATTTAACTTTGTGATGTGAGCTTTTGACAGGAAGAGTTTCCCCATTGAGCTGGTCCCATGTTCTGATGGATGGTGAAGAACTCGATGACAAACGATACCTATGATGCCAGGGCTGCCGGTCTCCTCAATTCCGCAGTGTAAATTGAATTTCCATGAAGGCGCATGTCTAGAATTATTCCAGGTAATAGGCTGCTTCGAGCCTACATTCATTGAACCCCACCAAGCATGGAATATGATTTGTAAAGTAAGGTTGCTCAAATCGCGAATAAAGACACATTCGTTTTTGGAAGAGATTAAAACCTTGACCAAAGAGGTGTTGAAAGATTTTAAATGCGACATGGGGGTAAGAATTAGAAACCTTGGTAATTCAACTCGGAAAATCAGGGGGCTATGCGACATTATTGATTCATAATGGAACTATCGGCTGCGTTACTAGGCCAAAATGCCTCTGACAAGATTGTAACCATGACCCAAAATGATCGTCAACAGAGCGTCAACAGAGCGTCAACAGAGCGTCAACAGAGCGTCAACAGACTGTCAACAGAGCATCAACAGAGCATCAACTGAGCATCAACTGAGCATCAACTGAGCATCAACAGAGCGTCAACGATTTTTGATCTTGCATCTTGGATGATCAGACAGCAATACAACACAGATAACACACAATAAACCAATCGGCAGCCTGCATTGCCTAAAATGCTAGTGACGATGTTGCATCAGCCTCCTACTATTGAGTGCCCATCCAGCGTCAACAATTTTTGTTGAGGCTCAGAACGCTACACAGCAATAAACTGGATTGTACTGTTCCCAAATCGACTTTTACACAGTCAGTCTTGGCAATCTGTGCTTGTATACAACTTCACAAATATGCATGCAATGTCTTACAGATCTGATTTTTTTGCTTGTAGCTGTTGAGTTAATATTTAAGAACCTGCAGTCTGCTATACTGTAAAAGTACTTTCGGCAGTCTTACAAGATGCAAGGCCTAAAATCGTTGACACTCGGTTGACACTGAGTTTTGAAGCATAGTGACGATGTCGTGGAAAGCAGTTTTGCCAAGGAAGGCGGCCGATAGTTTGATTATGGCTCAATGTCGCTGTACAGCCCTTGCATTTTCCTGGATGCAAGGCCAAAAGTCGTTGACGCTCTGTTGACGCTCATTTTTAGGACATAGTAGCGATGTTGCAGGAATCATGTTTTACTAGAAATGCGGCCAATAGGTCGATTACAAGTAAACGTCACTGCCCATTCCTCCAGATTTTCCATGATGCAATGCCAGAAATCATTGACGCTCAATTTTAGGATATTGCAACGAGCGTGTTATTTACCATTTTCAATCTAACGCTGACCAATACATTCACTGTGGAAGGATGTAACATTGCAGCCCTCTGATTGCCGAATGTGTAAGACTAACAATCGTTGACACTCTGTTGACGCTCATATTGATCACATCGAAACAGCCTTTGTACAGTCAATAATTGAATGCAACCAATCATAGACTCATTATTGACATCCAATATTGCGTTTGTATGTATAATCGCTTGCATCCAGGAGTTGTGTTACCTCTCAATTTCTGATCAGCTGCTTTCCACGCTATCTGAGTGAGAGATGATGTGGACCCATAACATTCCCACGCTTTTGGCCTGCAATTTGTGGCATGCAGATCATTTCGCTAGTTTTTGGTAAATATAGCTCGACTTCCTAACCTTTCCTCACCCAGCTCCTATTCCTTGATTTCCATTACGTACCATCAGCACTTTCAAATATTTCAACCTGGTGCACGAGTTTTGTGCGGAGAGTTATGCAATTGGATACAAGGATGAAAATGGCATGACAGTCGTCGTTGAGACAGATTCATCTTGAGCACAGACCACTCTTTCTATGACACGTATGGCATCACTTACTTATATTTTGGTAGTACATTTCGTCACTAATTTAGCTTTTACTTTGTCCCTTAACAATTACCTGCAAATAGAAATCGATTCTTTTGGCTGTTTTTCCGCATGATTTCGTTTCTTGAACTTTCAGAAGGTGTGTTCAACAATTGCTCATGCACAGACAAATTATCATGTCTCACAATTTGGTTACAGAAATCCAGAACAAGCTGACATGTAGCGAAATTGGTAAACAAATTGCATTTCACAACGATATGACGTCAAAAATAAAAGTTTGCCTATCTATTCCTCCGCAGACAGAGGAGCCGTCACCATGTCTTCGTCCGAATCCGAAATCCATATGGCGATTAGCTGGAGGCTATATGCAGGGGTAATGGCTTACTGGTTCATCAGGCTTCGCTTTCACCAAAGGTGACGAATCGCGCTCTGCGGTGGGCTCAAGACCAGTTATACTTGTGTTCAACTGCGGCTTCATTGAAGCTAGCCTCATATGACTACTCCCTGGTCGAGAAGTCCCTTGCGGCATTTGCAATATTCCGGGGACAATCTCAAGACACTCTATAAGATCTCCAAATGTTGTCCGTGGATGTGCCGTAGCATCATCATCCGTTTGCCGTTTAATGATGGCCGGAAGCATCAATTCGTATGTGCCATACATCTTATCTCTTTCACGGAAGTAGTCGGCTGCATCCTCCCATCCCAGTTGTGTCAATTCGTCAAGCTTCATCAACTTGTGTTGAAACATCTCCATGCGCTGCGGTACCGTTTTGGTGATTGTGCCCATCACCCAGCTGGGTTCGTCATTTTCGCTCAGCTTGCCCTGCTCTATCTCATCATCATCCTCATCATTTCCATCCTCCACATTGTCGGAACTTCCAAGATCACTCAGACTGTCTCCGATTGCAATCATCATCTCCTCACAAGTCATTTCAGGCTCTTTGTTCGTCAATGCGGCGATTTCAGCATGCTTCATATCTTCCTGCTCTTGCTGAACCGCTGCCTCTGCAGGTTCAACTCGCTTTCTTGCCCCAGCAGTTTCTCTCTCGACATGATCCTCGATCGATTTCTCTTTCTCTTCATTACTTTAGAAGTGCGTTTTTCTTCCATTCTCCGCCCTAGCTTCCTTTTGGATCCTAAGCTGTGCAATGCCCCAATGGCTCGGACTCTTTCTGCCTCCAAGCTGCTCTTGTCTTCATTCGCTTGATGACGTTGTTCGGTAGACTGCATTGTCGATTTACCCTATCTGTCTGCCGGAAGTGGTGAAAAGTTCTTTTTCGGAGCATTGACCATTGTAGTTTGCGTTGACCTTGTTGTTGGGTTAGATGATGGATGTTGCAAGATATGGACAATATGGAGGCAAGCTGCGTCATTTATGTCAAGGTAAGTACATTTACTTATCTAGAACAAAGCAAAATCTCCCTTTTGACTATCAATAAACCGGAAATAGTTTGGCTAATTGTACAATATGACTTCATTGTTAGCAGCAGTTTCATGTATTATCCCGGGGATTCTTTGAAACAATCATCAGCCGACGTCCTTTCCCTCGAACAATAGCCAATCTATAGCTGGCAATCATGCGATTTTGGCTGTTGTACATGGCAATTCATCTCTCTGAAGAAACAAATAACAAAGAACCGACATATTGCACATGTTGGGGCTTTGTGAAATCCCTGCAACTTGCAGCTATGCACATCAGGATTCATCTTGAGTATAACGCTCATGTTGGCAGCTAATTATTCCATTCTGAGATGAAGCGAACAATATAATCCTCAGGAATTCCCACTTCTTTTCATTATCATCTTCCTCTCCTATTCCACACCTGCAAACCAAGGATACAGAACCACCTCAGCCAGGTTCGAGCGGATCCAAATGCAGCTGATTGGCAGGTGTTTTGTCAAATATGTCACCTTTTGACACACAGCAAGAATGCAAACAACAGTTACTCCACCGCGACACGGCCAGTGCAGCCACCAAAAATAAGACCCAGGATGCACATTTAATAATCGTCCGTAAGACTGGTAGCAGCACAAATAAGAAGCAGCATGCAGTTGGATGTGAGTATATTCATACCGTGGTCAACGGCCATCAATTAACCATACACAATGTTGCAGGTGTACGCCGAAAGCTACATGACCAATTTATCGCTGGTCGTAAAAGGAAATCTCCATGGTCGACCAAGGCATTTGTCCTCACAGTCTGTGAAATCGAACATCACAATGTTTTAAACTCTTGGATTTTCGCAGACGAATTGCAGGATAAGCATCCCCAACAGTGGACGAAGCAGGCTTTAATCACCTTAGAGAAGGCTACGGAAGCGTATATGGTTGAGGTAATAGCCGCATCTCATTGTTTGAAGCAGCAACGAATTTGTTGTAGGTATTCAACATGTCTGCTACGATGGCAAGGCATGGAGGTCGTGTACAGCTGGAACAGTCCGACATGCGCCTGGCCTTGAACATGGCCAAAACGGCCAAAGGAAGGGTTTCGCGCGCCGCAATAGAGGACACACAATACATATTCAAGAAACCTCACGCCGAGGTCTGAAAGAGAAGAAGCAGGGTGTTGAGTTTCCTGCGCATAAAAAAGTGAAGGCTGCGATAGAAAGACACCTGGTTATGCTTCGTCAACACCACATGCCTGGATGTCTTCCTTTCCAAAATGGCACCGCAAAACATCTGCAGACATGATAGAGACGCAAAGGAACAGGTGCACCTCCGGCCAACCGATGCAGACAGAAGACTCCAGAGCCGACTTCAGAGCTGACGCCACCTCTGCCCGGAACACCACCCACCTTACCCGGTAACACTGCCAGAGCTCAATGTCTCAAAATCGTCAATTTGCCTGCCGAATATGCGTATTCACATACCTCTCTTCCCTGCGCTGAATCATTTACACTCGATATATCTGCCTAGGATAGTGAGTATGATACAGATTTTTATCCAGATATGCTGCCTGATGAAGGAACAGCCACTGGTTAGTACACTATCTGCTGTGTGGTAATTGAGCTAACTTTCATTTTGAAGACAAGAGCAGCCTATTGAGCAAACCTGGCAGTGATGACTAGCATTGATCGAATGGCACACCATTGTGGAGATCATTATTATCCTGAATTTGCGGATACTGTAAAGTATATTTTAAAGGATATAGTTATATGTATTATTACAGAACAATGTAGTGATCAAGAAAAAGTAAAGGTAAATGTTAGAAAGGCTGCCAAATCAATGTGAATGATACTCTACGCCAAATCAAATGATTGCATGATGTGGATTCACCCATGGCAAAATGAGCGTCAACGGAGCGTCGTCAATTCTTGGTCATGTATCTTGGGTAATCTGGCGGGCGATAGGTTGGACATTGTCATAAACGAAGTATCGGCTGCCTGTATAGGCAAAAGAAACAGTAAAACGCTCCATGCCCCATCATGATAGTGAGCGTCAATGGAGCGTCAACCATTCTTGGTCATGTATCTTGGGTAATCTGCAGGGCGATAGGTTGCACGTAGTCATAAACGAAGTATTGGCTGATCATATAGGCAAAAGAGATAGTAACACGAGCCCTGCCCCATCCTGAAAATCAGCGCCAACGGAGTGTTAACGATTCTTGGTCATGTATCTTGGGTAATCTTGTGGGCGATTGGTTGCCCATAGTCATAAACGAAGTATTGGCTGCCTTTATAGGCCAAAGAGAATGTGCTATGCTCCCTGCCCCATCACGAAAATGAGCGTCAACGGAGTGTCAACGATTGTTGGCCTTCCATTATTGTTATATACAGCGCAATGTGGCCATTATTGTCTATATACATGGTTTTGACTGTTTTGGTATGCTAAAAGGCTCACGAATACTTCGCAGTAGCTCTGGAAATGTAATGAGTTGTTGCTGTTGCGGAGAATATGGCAGGAATATTCCGTACATATTTGCCCATACAGGCTACTATTCGGTCGTTTATGGATGCTTGTGATTAAGTGCCACTCATATTAACGAAAATGCAAGACCCAAAATCGTTGATGCTCTCTTGATGTTCATTTGCAGGATGTGGTAGGGCGCGTGTGTCTATTCATTTTGATCATTGAGGCGGCAAATATATTGAAAATGAACTGTAACGTATGCATGTCAATATTTTACGATCAACAGTAACATATGTGAATGCAACCATGAATGTGATACCTGGGACACGGAACTGGAGATTGGAACCGATGGGTCTAGCCAAACCTGGCGAAACCTGCGGCTTGACAGTTACAGGTCTGGGTTTGGCCCGCGAAGAGTCAGCGGGTCAGGTTGTGAAACTGGTCTGGAACCGAACCATCAGTTTTTGCGGTCCAAACCCGCACTGCTGGCGGGTTACCCGGACCTGTTGCTAATACTACTGCTGACTCCAGATGATGAGAAATCAATTGTCCAGGTTTGTGAGACTCACGATGACTTGGGACATCCATTGCATGAGAAGATGGTTGAGGCATTTGCGATATCCCTACTACTTCCATATCGGTGATGACAACTTGGTAAGGACTGGATGACACACTTTCTCAACCTTTATCCTGCAATCAGTGTAAAGTGCAGTCAATCTTTAGAACAATCACAGGCTAATGCAAATAATCCTGCAATTTCACAAGACTTCTTTTCCAAGGTGTATTATTTTAGTCTACGCAATACTTTTAAGCTAATACTGGTCACTGTCGCCTGGAACCCTTGTCACAAAGCTCCATTCACAACCAGAAATTATTTAAAATATGGATGAGCAGGGCTTTCTACTTGTTCAGGCTCTCAAAGTGAAGGTGATATGCTGTAGAGGTCAAAAAAATCCCTGTTACACCAAAGATGGAAAATATGAAATGGTTACAGTTATAGAGTGTATTGCTGCAGATGGTAGCGTTGTACCACCCATGAATATCTACAAGGGAGGTAAGAATCTACTGGGATAGCATGCTGGTGTGCAAGATAAGGAGCAAGCAACTTTTACATGGACAACAAAAGGCCAGACTGATAATGAACTGGGACTGGAAAAGGTGGAACAGAACTTTGAAAAATATACTATTAGGATGTTTGTACCATTTGATTGACCTCCTGCTCATGCTGACTATTACAGTGCAAAGGACAAGCCATGTATTCAAATCCTTAATGGGCAGGGCTTTTATCTAACATGGCAATTTTTTGATTTTTGCTTAAAACGCCATATTCACCCTATTTGCCTTTCTGCACACTCTATACACATCCTTGAATGTCTAGATGTTATGCTGTTCAGTCATCTTTCCAACTGCTACAGCAATGAACTGAACATACGGTTTAAATAAGGAGGGAGGGCAATTAAGAAAGATCAGTTTTGTATGTAAGCCCATCTGCTATATTACTCAATAGTCCACTCTAACACTTTCCTACAGACTGGTCACACGTGGTGGAGCTGCAGACCATCCTATGATCAACATCATGAGTGCCTTTGAGGTAACTGGGATCTGGCCTCTTTACCCATGGAAGATATTTATTCGGCAGTCACAAAATATCGCTCAATTTGAATATCTGCAAGTAACTCACACTACACTTCTCAGTGTAAACGCCAGACAGCCCAGAGCTGTAAGTCAATCAGCCTGCAGTGCACATCACCTTGTCACTTGCCAATTGTCTTCCACTTTTAAGCTGAAGGCTCTTATAGCACAGGAGAAGATCAGTACTGGGTGGACTTGTAGATAAGGAATTAGGTAATGAAATGCTAAAAATACTTTGCTCAGGGGCCAAGGACACCACTGTAGTAACTGTGAAGGACTATCACCACCTTGGTAAAGCTCATGTGTATACAGCTGAGGATGTTGTTAAACTCAGAAAAGAAAGAGATTGGCTAGCCAGAGAAATAGTGGCCAGAGCAAAAATGCACCAAGAAAACACTGCAGCGAAGGTAGTATCTGTGGAAGCAGGGTTCAAGAGCTCTAAACATCCAGAAACGAAAATCATAGGTGTACAGAAGGTGACTGTAATTGTACTTACTGATTGGGAACATGTGAAAGAAGATATGGTAGGCAGAAAGGGATAGGATGACAAGGACAATAGGGGGGAGGAGGGCACTGTTGAATATATTGGTGATATACTCGACCTAGAGGATGCTATGCAGCATGGAAATGTAAGAGAAGGGGTTAGTAGTCGACACTCAGTAGTGACAAGGTCAGGGAGACTGGTTAAGACAGGTCATTTGGGTCAATACATTCCACCCATTAGTGGTTGGTTTCCCAGTCATGGGTGGTTACCCAGTTAAATACATTATCTTCTTAGCTTTAAGTACCAGTGAGAATAGTGACCAATTATAATATTGATGATAATGATAATAAGAATCATACTGCTGCTGATTTCGATAAAGAATGTGTGAAATTGAACTTTCTGATGATTCATATGATTGTATGACTCTATTGACTACAGAAGAAGACACATTGTTGATGATGAATATGATGTTTAATAACTACTGCCTGGTTTGAGGTTGCTGATTTCGGCAACTCTAAAGCTTATTGCCATATTTTTCAAAATGGTTTGTAACTTCTTAGATCCAAATACTGAAATATTTACTTAAATATATTTATAATTGTTTTAAGCAAGTAAACAGCTCACTATAATGTGATTGGTAATATCCTGCCTTATGGATTAGTATCTGAGGTATTTTTAATTAAGATGAAAACTGTATTAAATACTAATTGAACTCTAATTGAAGATAACATTTCTTTCACAATCTGATTAATAGTATACAAATACAATGGTGAAATGAATACTTAGTATGTATTTGCAATAGTGGCTTTTGCAGAAAGGTGGTAAAATATTGTATACTAGCCTAATCAGGACTAAGTTATCAGTGATGTACAGGTTTAGACTGCATGAAATTGTTTTATTTATAAGTAAATTGTAAAATATTCCAATATGATTGTAAGTTGCAAGCTTCAATTTGCAGTATTCAAGATTACTGATGTCTGAAATCATTCCGGTATTGTGCAATTGAAATAGCGAGGAATGTTGAAGCACAGCTGGATTAATGTAATCAACCAGATAAATATTGTACTAACCGCCAAATCCTTCTGCTATTGTATAGAAAGCCAGAGGACTGAAGACTACAACATGTCTATGAAGATTAGCTCAGTACTGGATTATAATTATGAGTTTTCATATCAATTCACTTGCTGCAATGAATCCGAATTATTGATGTACTGTTGAATATTGCTGGGATTAATATGAATTCTGATTAATTCTTGATGCAAATTTGATAAACAGTAATAGAAGTGACTGTTTCCACAAGTAAATGAAATTGATGGTTGGTAATCTCAGAGGACTATATTGCTGCATAACAGAATACGATTGTAATTTAAGATGTAATACATTTGATATATCTCTAATATATAGACTAAAGGTGACAGCAATACTAATGTTTGTCTTTACAGTAAAGATAGGAATATCTACACATTACTTCTTACATGGATCAAAATGACTTTCATTCTCTCCATATCTTCAGTTTGTGCTAGCAGAGGTAACAGCAGTACTTGCTACAAGATTACCAATTGTGATAATCATCAAAAGTTGTATTTCGACTTAAAAACCTATATAAAGCAGCAGTACACTTAGCAATGGTCTTTGCTGATAGAGTTAGATATCCAATCTCTCAATTGTAGTTTCTTGGTAGGGTTATGTATTGGAGCAAGTTGTGATATTTTAATTGTATAAATAAATAAGAGATATTTCTGGTTATTTGTATATACAGTTGAAAATAATGTAAAATGTTAGAAGGTAGATTTAAATCAGTATCTGACAACATATGGCATGGATTCAGTAGTTCAATGAAAGATATATTTGAATTGTGGAAACTATTACAAACTATTCAATTTCAAAGATTAAAATTCATTTTATAGGAATAACTCTAAATGGTGTGTTATTCAAATACTGTTATATTCTGATGATACGTAGTATTGTTATTAACTATTACACCAGCCATTGAATGCTTGATACAATAATCAACCAATTATGATATATTAATAAATATTGTAATAATAAGAAGTGGTTATATACATTGGTTGTATTATAACTTGGAGAATCATTCCACAGATCTAATTAATGAAAATATACAATAAGTTTTTGAAATTCAACCACTAAATAAAATCGAGTTCAATGGACTATATCGATTATACCTGCCAAGACAAGCATAATCTACTCAGTTTAACACTCTACAGAAAATAGATATAATATACAAAAGAGAATTATCTTTGGACTCCATTTAAGACTTTAATTAGTGTCAAGTACTGGTAGAATCTCAATCTCGCATAAAGTGTAAATTTCTGGTAATTGAAATCTCCTAAGACTTTCAGTATCAGTATAACAACAACTATAGATCACTGTCAATCAGTTTCAGCATATGAGAATGAGTATCGCTAACCAAAGAGTATTGCTAACAAAAGAGCATTCTGCTAGAAGTATTCACCTAACCACTATAGAATGAGACTGGTCATTCGTTTCCTTGCAGATGTAGAGGTACTATGTTGCATTTTTTTTGAAAGCAATAACTGAATCTGTAATTGTATATTGAAATTATGAATGGTATTAAAGTAATTATTGCATGGATGAATAGATTGGATGAATGATTAAACAATTTCATACTTTGATGGGGAATGAACTTTTTTACTCCAACATCCACCTGATAGAATATACTTGGTAATCAAGTAAAGACTGATTATCTAGGACCAGGAAGATCAACAGATATCTAAACATTGATTGATTTTATTATAATTGATGTTGTAACATTAATTGAGTATTATTAATTATATAATCCCTGATCTGAACTCATAATTTATTCAAGACTACCACAGTATACTTAGATGTTGTCATATCAAAGTGTCTATATATCACTTCTTTGAAATTCTTGCTTGTTAAAATGCAACAAATAAATGCACTACCAATATTGTCAAGATATAACTGCTATTGAGGAAATTGTTGAGCTGATTGGAAATCTGATTATCTGTATGCCAAGGACTTTAATACATTGATAGTAATTGGTAGTAAGTACAATTGGTTATGAATCAACTTCATGTCAAGGTGATACTGTTCACTACATGATACCATTGATATAGGTTCAGCTGATTGATAGTACAGCCACCACTATGCCAAGAACTATGATGTGACTTGTCAATGTTGTTGTTAGTGCCATTAGTCATTGATCAACCTTCTATTAATACATTATATCTTGTTATACTAAACAATTGATAAACCTGAGTATATTCCCACATACACTTGAAGACTGGAGTACATACCAGTATACAGCACACAATGAGCCGTTGCATTTAAAAGACAAATGACTATTAACAGTTCCACTTTGTTTGTTGAGCGGAAGATAACATCATTACAGAAATGCATCTCCAAATGCTAAGAAATTACCCTGCATTCTGCTGTGTATCTGACGGTGCCAGCTTGACATCTCGTGTAGAGCCTGCAGTTGCTCCTGATACTCTGCTTATTGCATAGAAGGGTGGTAATGGTGGAAAAGGCAGTAAAGGTCCAAAGAGGGATAAGAGAAATAATATGAATGATAGCAAAGAAAAGAATCAGTGGAAGTGCTTTCATTGCCAATAGAGAGGGCATATTACTGAGAAGTGCTTAAGCAAGCTACACAGCAGTTATCCCAAGGCTGCCAACACGACAGCATAAGCATCAACTGAGAATACTTCAACTGTCACCACTTCGATCAGGAAGTATTGGATGGAGGCTAGTTTCAATGCTTCATGCAGTAATTGGTTCATCGACTGCAGATGCACGACTACCATCTCTTAACATCGAACACTCTGTGTTAACTATACTGGATATTCTTCATCTTTGCAACAGGTGAAGGGATTCAGTGCGGTCATATTGTTCGAATTTGGATATGGAAGTTTTAGATTGATTGATCAACTACCAGATGGGATGACGGAAAATATTATACTTCAAAAAGTGGTGCAATTGGTAGTGTTGTTCAGTTCCAACTTGCAGTCCCAGCACATGGACAAGCAAGTCAATATTGGACTGGGGAAATACTAAAGTCTTAACCTCTACAATCTGCATGGAAAGATGATTGCCAGTGCTCTCCATGGTGATAGGCTAGTCATTCTGAATCACGATCTAGTTTGTGAATTGACCGAATACACAAATATCAACAACGACAGCTCCCTTCTGGCACTTTTATCAGCTGGGTGTATACTTCAGCACGATGCCGAAAAGTGGGTGATATTGCAACACCGCTTGCCACATGTCAGTTTCAAGTCTGCAATGATCTTGCTGATATTTGTGAAGTGCGATTGCGAGAGCAGCAATACATGCATGTCAGCTCTAAAGCCCACTACTCCCTTGACTTTCCATGCCACTTCGCCACTACAGCTTGGGCCCTCGCACATTGATGGTTCCTTGGACACTGATATCAGAGCAGGACGATTAAAACAAATATCCATTGACAATGTCTTGAGGCATCGGGATGAGCCCGGATTGATGCCCATGTCCCAAGCCTTGGAGACAGTCATCGAATGGAAGTCACTTAGATAAATGGAGTTACACAAGCAAGTAAAGCAATTTCATACAGATAGACACAGTGAGAATATGTCCAAGAAGATTGCCAAATATGTAAAATCAGCAGGGATTGTGAAGGAAGCAACTGTATCGCATGCTCTCGTGTCTAATGGAGTTGTCGAAAGTGCAGACCACAAAATCAAGGAGCTTGTATGATACATGCTGGGTGATGCCGGCCCTATGAAGAAGTACTAGGGTTTGCTATTGCAGTGGTGGTCTATCTCAGGAACCACATCCCGATATGACCTGTACTCAGTACAGCTGAGTATTCGGCCAGGCGTACCTCTGTTAGGAAGGCAGCATTGAACTAAGTCCATGTGTTCGGATGCTTGACTTTTGTACACATTCTGAAAGCGAAATGTCAGATGCTGGATTGCTGAGCAACTCCTAGCATATTTATTGGGTAGAGCATATCAAGCAAACAGTACGTTGAGTACCACCCATTGGCCAAGATGCTTCACCGCTTCAGACATATGGTATTCAGTGAAGAAAAGCAGTATCCTGCACTGAATGCTGCAGATGTGGTGATCTTGAATTAGTACTTCTGCAGAGATGTCATTGAGGTACCCATACCCACAGAGACGCAACCAATTCATCGTCAAATGAAAGAGTCATTGTATGACGATTCACATTCGGACCCTCCATATCTATAACTGAGGTCTTCAGAATTGGCTGGCCATGTGACGTCACTTGGCGATGCATGGAAGCGGTTGGCAGAAGGATGTCATTGGCACCATGCAGGCAAGTTGGCAGAGTTTGTACAATTGGCTCTTAATGATGAGGAATTCAACCATACAATTCACATTCATGCTGCCGCTACGATCTACCACACTCGTGAGGATGAGATTGACAATCAGAGTCTGATCACACAGCAACTGACTCGCAGCTTGTGCAGAAGCGGGATATGACGATGAAAGATGATCTCATCAAAATTGGTCAGCCTGAATCCGTTTGAGATTTTGAGGAGACTCTTGACGTGAGAATGGCTTTGGCAAGTTATTAGGTATACAACATTCAGCGCAATGGAGCATGCACTGTTCAGTGGATCAAGACCAGGCTAGTGTGTGGAAGAAAGTACCCAATCAAACGTATTAACTATCAGGCAATGTATTGACTAACTGCTTGCTTGTGCCATGTTCAGTTCCCACTTGCGCTCACTTACAAGTACTATCTCAGGATCCATCTTATGCATGTATTCGAGGCATTTTTGGGAGTTGACTCGAAAGATGGTTTCTATATGCATCTGCCACAGGAATAAATTAATTTGGTCCAGCATGAGAGCCGATACAACAATGTAAGATTTACAAAGACTTTGTCCATGATAGTACTGCACATGAGAATGTCTCTTTACAGCCTACAACAGTCTTCGCAACATAGACATACCCCATTCAATGACTTCGTGATCATGATTGGGTTTGTCGCATCTCATGCTGATGGAGAACCATTGGTGCTGCATGGTAAAACTCAAGGCAACGTCATTGCCATAACTGATTTCTATGTCGATCATCTTCTCAGCATTGTGAATATGGGCTATATGTGGCAGAGCAAGAATCAGACAAAGTAGAGGTTCCGGATACATGATCTTGGGAGTGTCCGCTCCAATCTTCGCATGCTGATTGAACATACTCAGAATGATCACACCATTGACATCCATCAGCAGAGTTACATTCTGATGAACTTGGCAATGTTCAGAATGGATGAGTCTAGGACAATATCCACCCCAATGGCCATGGAGCTTCATGAGGGGAAACCAGAGGAAGAAGTCTGCCAATGGACTATATGCCAAATGATGATTGAAAGCCTTATATGCGTAATGACTGACACTTAGTCCAATATCGCATGTACAAATAGAGGTCTCATTAGGTTGCATTATATCCTATGCAATGAGCATATGGTAGCTCTCAAGCCGGTCTTTTGGAACCTCAACAACATGAAGGAGTGGCATCTGTGCTTCGAAAGTGCAGTTGAAAGTGAAAGCACACTTTGACACGATTGATTTGGACTCTGCTAGATGCCCAGATGAAAATTAATCTGCAAGTGGACTGGTCATCACCTTTAGAGGAACGGTCAACTGGATATTAGAAAGACAGAAGTGGACTGCCCAGTCCAAACCCGATGCTGAATAATATGCATGTTGAGTATGCAGCATGATACTGACACAGATCTTGTGTCACTTGAACAAGTTCTGTATCCCAACCTCCCCTTATGAATTCTCCAATGAAATCACTGATGGCAAGGATCTGGAACAGAATGGTCCATGGAACCACAGTTGCACACCTTATGATACAGTGCTTTCTTGCAGCAGATATGGCTAGAGATAGATAGATCAAGTTGAGCTACATACCAACTGCTGAGATGCTTGCTAACTGCTTCCCAAAGTCTCTGCAAGAGACCACCTTCTAGTAGTAGTGTCTGGCAATGGGAACAATCAGAATTGGACTGGCAAATGTACTTTGAATTGTAATTAGGATTGGCCTCAGAAATCGCCTTGATATGTTCGGAAATAGTCATGGGAATGGTACATAAATTCAAATGGAAAATGGCATCAAGAATCCCATTGGAAAGTACCTTGATTAGGCATATGTATTCTGTGGAGAAGCACAATGCCCGATTGGCTCCTCTTCTCTTTTCTTTATGGTCTTGTTCAAAATGGACATTATATCCATCATGGAGGATTATTGACCAGATCCGCAGTACGGATATCTCTATTGCAAGGGCTATGTTGTTACTTACCTCTTTGGTAGTTTGTGCCATTAGTCATTGATCAACCTTAAGTCTATGCACAATGTATTATCACCCAAGAAAACTGATGCCCTTTGGCAGATGCCAACACATGCTCAACTACTCGAGTATATGCCACCATACAATAACACCTATTCATATATATTTATGGATACATTTCCATCAGATAGTTTATGTTTGTACACAATGTGGTAAATCTTTGAGCAAGACAATGACTGATAGGATGGCATCTAGAAAGAAAGGCAAGTGGAAATTACAGGCAGTGGGTGATAGTGATACATGTAAAGATGGTAAAATATGGTGTTGTAGTAGTGTTAGAATTATGTTTCTTGATAAAGAAGCAGCCTGAAATGTTGGGGTATCGGATGATGTGACATATTAGTATTGATGAGAGGTACAGTGGTGGTGTGTATGTTCCTGTGTGATGATTTGGACAGTACATTGGAGTATGGAAAGTCATTTTAGGGTAGTGGATGAAGTTGCTATACAGTGGGTATATATGTATTGGAGGATTTCCTTTTCTACTCCCTTTACCAATTCTATTGAATAGAAATGCAATGGCCAGCTGTGGAAATAACCCCAACCACTGTATCATCTTTCTGCAATAAGTATTCAGAGTATTTACCTTTCAATCTGGAATCCCATTCCAGAATCAAATGTCACCTACACTCAATTTCAGTTGATAATCTAGAATCAGTTGCATAAAATTGTTCATGGCACTGATTGTTTTGTCATCACTGTTTGACACTGTTTTCAGATATCGTTTGGATCTATTCTGAAACATGCAATTACTACGTTCTATCTACAATATATGCAGTTGTCATATTTTCAGATTAAATGTGTCTATACCCATTGACAGGGTGAAAGTATTGTCCAAATGCTTATTTCGATCCCAGTTGGATTAATTAAGTTACTGACTAACAATTGAGACAAACTTCTAATAATTGCATTGACCACGAGACATGTTACGGCTTCGGTTTGCAATTGAAAACAGGTGAATAGGATGCTGGTGGACCTGGTGATGACAGGAATGAGTTAGTGATACAGAAGGGCAGAGATAGTGTAATGTTGCGGTAATCGCTTCAGAATGACTGGTAGAAGTGGCAGGATCATGTAGTACGATTAGGAAGTGGTCTGAGGTGTTGCAATTTTGGAGAACAGGGTGTTGTTGTATTGATAAGGGATTTGGTGTCGGTGTGACAGATCATGAAGGTGGAATCAGATAGTACCCGGAAGCATGGAGTGTTATTTGAGAGTGGCAGATGAACTGTATATCATAAGATGTTGTTTGTGTTGGAGTATTTTCTCTCCTCTCTGTTTACCCAGTCTCTTGTATAGCAAAGCTATATATGACTCTAAACTTCTATAACTCTGGTTTTGTCTTGATTTCTCAATACGCACCTGGAGGTTTTGACTGTCTTTCCAATATCACAATACAGTGTCCCATATCAGCTATGTTTGACCCCACCTTCTTGCTTTAACTAGTCTCCACTCCACATGTGTGATATTAAATCTGGCTATACCCCATTGACATGGTGTAAGTATTGTTTCGAATCTTATTCAACTTCACATCGGCATTGTTTAGCCTTTAACCAATACTGAATCCATATTTGACAAAATTGTGTTGACATTTAGACACAGCTTACCAGATTTAATAGCAGTCAATACTCACATTGTTCACCATATTTGAATGCCGCAGTCTGATATTACATGTACTTTCCAACAATATTGCTTTGACCCTGCATGAAGATTGTGCCTTGCTTTGAACATGAAGTATCGAACACTGTAAATAGTATTGATGTGATGCTTACTGCGAATGTCAAGGTGGAACTTCTGGAGGCTTACTGTTGGCCATAATGAAGTGTCCCTTCCACTTGGGATTGGTGTTGGACAGAAGCAGCCAGAGTAAGCTGAAGTCGAGACAGTAATTACAGTGTATGGACCACACTTCACTAGACTTTGGGGAGTGCATTCTTGGTCTCCATGGAACGCCGATGAGCCTTGTAGCTGTGATCAATATAATTTGCCAGCGACGCATTCGACAATGGCACATATAGCAGCATCAGCAGCAACAGCTAAGTCACTGGGCATCCCACTAATAATTGTACTACAACTGACTCCAATCCCCTCTGAAATCTACATAAATAATTGGTAGTGGTAGATGTGCACAGTCTGTTGCTAAATTAGGATCCAAATAGCAGAACTGGGTAGCTCAGATGTGAAGGGAGAATCGGGACAACATACACACACAACAAAATATACATGGCGATGGCCTTGGGTTGGAAGACACTCTGGAGAAGCAGACTAAATGCCATCCGGTATTATTAACGGTGGTAATGTTCATGGAACGCGCAGAATTGCTACAAATGTGGTGCACTGACCCTGCTCAAATCATTGCCCTGCAGAAGGAAGTATGAGAAGGAAAGGCCTTACAGTTTCTGCCTCAAATGTTCTATCATTGGGAAACGGATTTTCAGATGCAGATGGTTGAGAAAGATCTAGTACAAACCAGGCAGATAGTGAACAGGTGTGTGTGTGTGAGTAGTCGAGTGTGTGTGGGTACTTGCGAAGATGTGTCTATTGTATTGTGTAACCAGATATGTCACATTAACATAATGTCGCTTGATGACTAATGGTGCTAACTACACATGAGGCAAGTTATATCAAAGTCCTTGGCAGAGTGATATCGGTACTCCCAATCAACTAAGCATTCTTCCTGGACAGCTATCATGTCCGTTTCAAACAAACAACATGAAATACAGATGAAGAGAAGGCAATCAATGATGGTGGATCATCTCAAATCAAATGTGCCCAATCGATTTACTTGCTGGTGGGATTTCCGATGACATTTCAATTTCCGCTTCAGACACCATTGCTGATAACATTTCTGTCAGAATTTCCATGACCATGTCTGTGACTGTTTCTGTGACCATTTGCATACATATCAAGGCCTATTCTGAGGCGATTCCCAATTCTAATCCCTAGTCCATTTCCGAGTCCCATTGCAATTAGTCCCATCCCAGTAGACTACTTCAAGGTGGGCTTTGGAAGTGACTTTATGCAGAGGTCAGTGACCATCTCGGCAGTCGTTACATAGCAGATGTCGATCTCTCCATCTGTAGCCATATGTGCAGTAACATAGTATTTGGCTGCAATGGGTAAAACTGCAATTCGTTGGCAGAGTCTATGCCTGAAGCTCACGATCGGTGGCTGTGAATTGAACAACATTTGAGGTGTTGTTGGGATCCCAAGCTTGTTCAAGCAATGTGCGATCTGTGTGACTCTTCTGTAGTCTACTCTGAAGGCATAGTACTCGGCATTGGTTGTGGACTGGGGAGTCAACTTCTGGTTTCTCACTCTCTGGTCAACTTCTCCTCCTAAGGTGCTGACCAGTCCACTGTTTGAGTTATTGTCATCCTTGCATCCAGCATAGTCAGAATTGCCATAACATCTAACTGCACCATATATGTGTCCCGTGAAACACAGTCACCAATCCTTGGTGCTGTTATGGTACCGAAGCAGGTGCTTGAGAGCTACTATATGCTCATTTTTCGGGTAGTAATTCTACCAGGTGAGGACTCTGATGGCATATGTCATCGTTGGGCTGAGTGGTGGTCATTGCATACATCTGGCGTCCAATCAGGGATTGTTAGAAACTAGATTTGCACGCTGCTTTGTTGGGCTTCGATGTATTCGGTGTTGGTAACCACTTCCCTTCTGTGAATACCGCAACATGGGAGTGGTAAATAGTCTTGCCCAATAGGTCATACATGAAGTACTGTTCAGTTGCTATGCTATACGCCCAGAATATAATGGAAGTTGCTCTGTTATCCAGCGAGTTTGAATTGATATTCGGAAAGTGCACGAAATCAAAGCATCTGTATATACAGCGATGCATCAATGATCACAACCTCCCAATCTAGGCCTCGTATGGAGCCTTACTGGCTGCTGATCTAGTTGGAGTGCAATTTTTGTGATAGATTGCTGCTGAGACTGCAATTGTCCAGTGGTTCTTTGGAAGTCCAACATAATTCAGCATGAATTGAATGTGCACCATGATTGTGTCGTTTGCCTGTTGGTGGACTCCATTTGATGGAGTAGTATAGGGCATAGTTGTTTTCATTAAGATCCCTTCTTATTTTAGGTATTCTGTGAACTTCTTGGAAGTATCCTCACCACCTCCATCTGTATGAAATTGCTTCACTTCCTAGCATGTATCCTTTTCATTAAAGGCCTTCGATTGCTTGAATTGCTCCATGGCTTCTGACTTTTACTTCATTATGTACCCATCCATATATCTTGTGGCATCATCAATACAGTACAGTATATATTGATCTCCTCCAATGGCTGCTTCCAGGCGACCACATATGTTCTAGTGTATGAGAAGCAGAGGCTCAGCGGCATGGGAAGTCATAGGAGCTCATGCCTTTTGAGCTAACCTGCACTTGATACACCTCTCACAAACGCGCTTTCTGGTCATCATCAGAACGTCGGCAATGACCTTTGGCAACATCTCCAAAGCCTTGAAGCTAATGTGTACCAAGTAACAGTGCCAAAGCAGCCACTTCTCTGCATCATGCCGAGATGCATCCCCAGTTATCTTAAGTTCCTGCAGCCAACTGTCATTGTTGATACCAATGTATATGGTCAATTCTAGCGCTTGTTCCAGATTTCAATAGGCAATCGACCTGAGGTGCAGTGGTACTCAATTTGCCATAGGGATTGCAGCGGTCGACGCCATGGTAAGTCACCACTCTGACTTCAAAGGCCTTGGCCACTATGTGGGACGTAGAGATAAGGTTGAACCGTCCTGGTAAATACACCACTTCATGTAGTATGATAGTTTCCATGTTTCCATTGTGCAGTTGAATACTCAACCTAACCATTCCATATCCGAATGGAAACAATATGACCCCATTGTATTACCGTGCTTTGTTTCTATTTGCAGCATAGTCAGGGTAGGTGATGAATAGTAATCTCGAGCCAGAAATGTATGTTGTACATCTGCAGTCAACGAACCACATACTGCATGAAGTATTGGAGCTAGGCACCATCAAATCGTTCTTGATCAAAGTGGTGATAGTTGAAGTAGGCTCAGTTAATGCTTTTGCAGCAGTATTGGCACCATAGAGAGGATTGCCATATTGCTTACCCATGCAATTCTTGGTGATATACCCTCTCTGATGGTAATGAAAGAACTTCCTCTGATCCCTATCTATCCTATCATCTTGATTATCTCCCTTATCCCTCTTTGGACCTTTGCAGTCTTTACGACCTTTGACACCTTTAGCACCATTCATTGCACAGAGCGGAGATTCTGTAATGAGTCTGATCTCAGTCTGGATTGCAGAATCGTTTTCGAAAAGCATAGTGATGATTTCCTCTGTGGTTGTGGTTATTTTGGCATGTCTGTCTATCATCAGCTCCGGAAAGTCTTTACATTAGTTGTTTTTTGGTGTCCCATGATGGAGGTAGAAAATGCACACCGGATCACAAATCCTGCTGATTGAATCTGCATGAGTGTTAGAAATGAATGTTAACTTTCGGTTGGGATCTGGGTGCAGGCCGAGTCGGAACTGTTGCCAAATCGGCTGTCCAGGTTGTCAATACACCCAATCAGTCATTGTCGGTACAGTTTGACGGACATCCTGTTGTACGGTGTCCGGTGTCCTGAATCTCTCTATTGACCTAAACCCACTGACTCTCGCTAAGTCCAATTGACACGTACACAAGAACTAAAGTGCCTATGGCTCCACCGCGCACAACCATAAACCAACCCACGTGATGACTGCACTCAAATCGGTCTCCACACTCCTCCAGGGCAGTATCACGACTGTAAGTCTAATCCACAAAGAAAACGAAGATAGAGCGTTGCCTGCAGCTCCTCCCAAACAATCAACCTTGCCTGGAGCTCCTCCCAAACAATCAACCATGCCTGGAGCTCCTATCCTCTCGCTCGATATCTCTTTCCTGTAACCTTCACATCCAGCCGGAATAACCCTCCAATCTGGCGTGCCACGCCCACAAGATTTCCACAACCTCGACCTCGACCCTGATCTTGACCTCGACCACTGTCTGTCGACGATTGATCATATATGTTGATTCTGTAGCCATTGACTGGGAGAATCCGCAATCCACAATCCACAAGCCGCGATTGGGAGAGCGAGTTGTGTGCTCCTTCCACATGCAAGACATTTCTCACCACTACTTCGTGTATGCGGTGGCGGCCTCCAGGTAGTTGAAGCCTCAATCGAACATCTCCGTGCCCGATGGCCTTGCCCGCTACCGTTCCCCCAAAATCACGAATCTCCAGCCCATCTCTTTTGGTATACTCTGTGTACCATTCGAAATTTCGCCGATCTCCGCAAATGTGAGAAGTCGTGGAACAATCCAAGTACCAGCCCTCCTTCTCAGGGGATCTGCCAGTGACAGTCATCCAATAGTTCTCAATTGATGTCGTCGTCGTCGCTGCGGTGGCCGCAGTCTCTGTCGGTGCTGCACTCTCCACCACTGCGATGCTTGGACAATACCGTGCAATATGCCCCACCTTATGGCATTTGTAGCATTCCTGAGTATGCCTGCGGCGATGCTTCTCGCTCTCCGAACTACTACCATCGCTCTCACTATCGCTACCACGGGACTTCTGAGACTTCCGAGTCTTTGAATTCTGCTTCTCGGTCTTCTTCCGCAACTATGAGAACATGGCTGCCACCTTCGAATCGTCGTCCTTCTGTAATCGCGCTTCGTGGGCTTCCATCTTCGTAACAATCTCCTCCGGTTCGTCGGCCAGGGTGTCGATTTTGTTGTACATCAACTGGGTGAAAAACCTCCAATCATCATCCTTTGGTATACCCTGCATCATGTAGTAGCTGTGCTCGCTGTGTGGCATCGTACCGGTCGAACTCTCCGCACAGAGGTTGAAGTCATTCACATACCCCTGGATCTTCGATGCGTACTCGTGTACATTCTCGCAGTTGCTCAACTTCACCGCTGACATCTCGTCGTGCAAAGCGCAAACATTTAGCTTCACCTTCGACTTGTAGTCCTCCTTCAGCTGATCCCACAGCGCTTTTGCGTCTTTTGGAATGCCATACTGCTGCTGCAAAGATCTCTCCAATGCGAGGAGAATGGTCGACCGCGCGATTCCGTGCTGCTTCTTCCATGCATTAAACTCAGTCGCGTCTTTCGCATTCTTCGCATCTGGTGCTTCCTCTGTACCATAGACAATGCCGAGAACCTGCTTCTGCTCCAAGAGTATTTCAACTTCAAAACTCCAGCTCTTGTAGTCCGTACCATCAAACTTCTTAATCGCGATCGCTGTCGATTTGGCCATCTTGTCGTCTGTACACGTGTCGAGTCTGTCTGTCTGAACTCCTCCGAGACTGTGTCAATGATGCTGCAATTCGAGTCGAGTTCGCCAAATCAGCGAAGTGCCCGGGCTCACAACCTGTTGTACGGTGTCCGGTGTCCTGAATCTCTCTATTGAACTAAACTCACTGGCTCTCACTAAGTCTAATTCACACGTACACAAGAACTAAAGTGCATGTGGCTCTGCCGTGCACAACCCTAAACCCACCCACATGATGACCGCACACAAATCCGTCCCCACACATCCCCCAGACCGCCTGAATTGGGCAGCCAGTCAGCGGGTCGCGTAGCGGGCCAATCTGTAGAGTCATATAATGCTTTTGTCTTTGCTCTTTGATAAAAGTATCTTATCGACATCACAAATTCAACATCCAATAAACTCTTGCATGTTTTTGCAATATGCAATATCATTTATTTTGGAATCCAGGTTTTTCCAGTAATATTTTGTATTTTGGCCTATAAAGGAGGTCAATTGGTTTGTTATGAACTCATATATCTGAGCGATGCCATGATTACCCAATTTACAAAACTAAATATTGTTGATGCTCCATTGATGTGCATTTCCAGGATACTGCAAAGTATATGTCTTGCACTGTTTTGATTGAACAGGGTTCCATTTCTTCGTATTTGAATTATTTCCACACCGTGATACTTTGATTGGCCAAGATGCAAGATCAAAGATTGATAACGCTCTATTGATGTTCATTTTCAGGTTGGGGAAAGGGAGTGTGTCGCTATTAGTTTTGCCCCTGAAGGCAGCCATTACAACATTTATGGATGATTGCAAGCAATCGCCAGTTAGATTACCAAAGATGCAATACCAAATATCGTTGACACTCCGTTGTTGCACATTTTCAAGATAGGGAAGAGTGTATATCTCAATTGTTTTTGACACCAAAGGTGGCTAATACCTCATTTATGGCTTATTGCAACCAATTACCACACAGATTAAGCAAGATGCAAGACCGAACATTGTTGAAACCCCGTTCAGGCTCATGCCCAGGATGAGGCTGTGAGCCTGTTCTTATTATATTGGCATTTGAAGGCAGCCATCGTCTTTTTTATGGATGTATGCAAACATGGACACTTAGATTACCCCAGATGCAAAACCAAAAAGTATTGATTTTCCATTGACACTGATTTTCAGCATGGGGCAGTGACCATGTCGCTTTCTCTTTTGCCTACAGAGTATCCTAATATGTTGGTTTTGCATAACAGTGACCAAATCAATTTTCAATTACCTTACCTACATGACCAAAAATTGTTAATGCTCTACTGATGCTCATTAAAATGAATTGTCTTTTCAAAATTCACTGATATCGATAATTTGATTTGTTATTTCTTGAATGTATTTGTTTCCTATCTGCCTGATTGAGACTTGGCCCATTGGCAAAGCGAAGTCCAGTAATGGTCATACACTAGTCACTCTCATTCAAGAAAAATTTATACATCTTGTGATATGATTTATTTCGCTTGCTATAATTTTGTTTCTTAACCAATACTCACATAGGCATGCTCAATATTCTCCCAAAATATGTCTCTAAATGAAATTCTGGGTCACAAAATATAGAGAATCTTGTGAAAGTACATTGATGCATTCTCCCCTCCATTGTATTGTTCCCCTTTTGCCTCCTTGTTTACATTGTGTTGACCATTGGCAACACCTTGTTAGACATTTTCTTGGACCTTTATGTTGGCCTAATCAATCTGAGGCCATTTGGTGCGGCACTCACATCCAGCTGCTCTGGGGTTTCTGAATACTCGATGCAGTTGTCTAGCTCTATGTTGGATTCAGTATCAGCTCCCCAGTTGTGTTCACTGTCATTTGAATTATCCCAGTCCACTTTGCAGTCATGTTTATTTTTGGCGTCCAAAATGCTTTTAGGTGCACATTTCTCATCACATTCAACTGGATGGTGGTTGATTCCTTCGATTCAGCAGACATTCAATGCCTAAGTTTGTCCTCCGGGGAGGTCTTTGGCAGACAAAGCTGGGCACACAGGTGATCTTTCGGACAATATGAATGCAGACACACCGTCAAGTTGAAAGTGTAACCGGAACGCTTAGACAATATCTTCATTGTCGGAAATGAATGCTCCAATTGTTGTTGGCTTGTTATGAATTCCCGATTCCGTCTGTGTTGCACATAGGTTTTAGCTGCCCTGCCACATGTCCCAAAAGTCATTGACTTTGCCAATTCTTTGAAATTTTATTTCCTCTGCCTCTCACTTCATTTCCAAGCCGTTTTCAGTATTTGTGGTGTGCAATGCTGGGTTATTGCCTGCCAAGCTCCCAGTATTGGCTCGTGCAAACTGTCTTACGACAGCTTTGTCATAAAGAGTCTTGCCCATCGTTTTTGACAGCCTTCAGCCGATAATGTTTTGCCGAAGGGCACAACTAGACTCCACTCCAATAGTATGCGGTATAATAGAGAACATATCGCATGTCACATTGGCAGGATGGGCCTACTTTGAGTGTGTTTCCTCTTGTTATCACCACCAATCAGTGGCATCCTATGTCCCTAATGTGATGCTAATCTCCATAGAGTCGCAGGAGTAATCCTTACAATTCGGATTACTTTGGCATCAGTTTTTTGGTAATTCAGGCAGTGAATTCAAACAGAGGCCTGGCGTAGCTAATAAAAATAGTGCACGATCATTTCATCCAGATGTCGTCTGAGCCACATCTTTGGACATTAAGTAATGTTCATCATCGCTCGACAAATCACATGTATCATAAGAAGACTCACAGCATTTAGCAGCCAGTGCAGGGGAGAAGAGATTGTTGCTCGCTACAGTTTCGTATTTGATAATGTGCAAACATCTATGTTTGGCACAGTATTCATTCTCCACCTACTTCAGAAATTTCTACTAGTATTGGGTAGTAGAGGAAGTCTCATCATCACGATGAATATCCATTTCCTTGTCCCACTCCCTAAATGATTGTAACTTGCAGAAAGGATCAATATTGTTGTGTGATGAGATGGGAAGCATACCCACCATAGGAGTCACTTCAGCATTATATTTGGATACCTTCTTACCTGCCAACTTCACAGCAAAGTATGAGTCTTCTTTCCAATGTGTCTTTTCCCAAGCGAAAGCTCACATAACACCATGTATATGATCGATCATGTCATTGTACGAAGAAATATTATAATCAAGAGTAACCGTTTGCCTTTTCGACATACACAGGGTCCATTACTGAAATGGCCTTACAAGCTCCAATACATACTGGACAATGATCAATTCATCCAGGGTTGTAAAGAGTAGCTGGTCATCAGTGGTTTATTGATTGTTGAGCAACACCTGGATCAATTCTCGTATGCCGTAGGCTCACTTACCCAACTCCATGATAGAATTCCACCTTCTCTTCACATCAGAATTGGTAGTACTGTGATTGGTAGTTTGCCTTTTTGAGTGACAATGAACTCCTTTCAACGGCCAGGTGTCTCAGTAATCAATCCAGCAATATTTGTTCCTATATGACGATCACTTGCAGGACTTTCAAAATTTCTTGAAATATGAACTTTCTCAATAATCTTTGGTAAACCTGGTTTCATGGCCAACACATTGTTGATTCTAGCATTGCCCTCTTTTCGATGTCTTTGACTATTTCCAATATCCATGCTTTCATTCTCTCCAAATTGCTGATCACACTCATGGGATTCCCAAGCGCTGGTGTGGCCATTCATACCCAGAGTGCTGATGTATCCCCCAAAAGGAATCTGAATACCACGTACCATGTATCGTACGTGGTTTCTCATTGCAGACAACTCGATTCCAGAAGCGTCAAGGGTTCATTGTAATTCGCAAGGTATCAAGTCATTTGAGAAAGCTTGATCAGTCATATAACCTAGGAAATGGCAGTCCGTAAGGTTTCAATGATAAAGAACTTCCATTAAATCCATGGCTAATCATGTTCCGCTATGTTTACCCTTGACTTATCATCCTTGATTAGCTGTTGAAAAAGGAAAAGAATAGGCTATCAACCTCATCGAATGCGAGTTATACTTCTCTCAATGCCTAACAATGATCCATATACTATGCAATGTCTGACAATACAGCTAATTAGTTTGATGATGTCGACCCGTCTCAAGCTATACTAACTTTACATCTCGACAGCAATTGCTTCTTAATTGCATCCACTGTCAGGGTGTATTCCCTCCAGTGTAAGTTGCTCAGCTTGCTGGTGGATGGTATGACCAAGTTGCTTCCTAATACCTGATATGACCGTGCTAGCTGGAGGCTAGATATAGTGTTCCATAGAATGTGAGCTGAAACAAATCCTAACATGAGGTAGGGATTCCTGTTGTCTTGGTGAAATTTGGCAGATTGAAAGTCCTTAGCTGCCAGTTGTGAGTGTTGTATCTGTCAATTCAGTAATATATAGCATATCTGAAAGTCATCTTGTATGGTGGCGTCTGCTCAAGTAGTCGAGTGTGTGCATACGTAAGTGAAGGTGTCAATTGTATCATGAAATTCATCATGTTTCATCGTCACAAGGTCGATCAATGACTAATGGTGCTAACTACAAAACCAGGCATGTGGCATCATAGTCCTTGGCATAGTAATATCCGTACTCTCAATTAGCTCCACACTCCTCCAGGACGTCTCTGACGTCCGTTTCCAACAAGAAACAGAAAAGAAAAGTGCCAAGGAGCCAATTGAACATTGTGGATCTCCTCGAAACGAACTTTCCCAATCAATTCAGGTTCAGATCTCATTCAGCAAGCCATTTCCAGCTCCGATACCATTTCCTGTTCCAATACCATTTCCTGTTCCGATTTCCAATGAAACCCGGGCCATTGCCAAGGCCATATACATTTCCAATCCTGAGACCATTCCCGAGAACAATTCCAATCATTCCCATCACAGCACACCGCTTTAAGATGGGGTGCTGCAGCAGTGGTTTGGTGAAGCAGTGGGCAAGCATCGAAGCAGTCAGTACGTAGGGCAAGTCAATCTCTCCATCTCTAACGATATCTGCCACAAGAGCGTACTGGTCTCAATGTGTGCAACTGCAGTTCCGCAGTAGATTCTGTTCTTGATTATTGCAATTAGTGACTGTGAATCGGAGAACACATAAGGGATATTCAGGATGCCAAACTGGTTTAAGAGCTGTGAGATTAGTGTGAGTCTCATGCAGCCTACTCCAAAGGCATAGTATTCAACTTGAGCCATGGACTGCGCAGTCGACATTCATTTTTCCGATCTCCAGTCGACCGCTCCTCCAAAGGTGATATGCATTTGACTTGATGATTTATAGTCATCCGGGCATCCAGCATAGTCCAAATCGACCTAACATATAAGTGTGCCATCTCCTGCGATTGGTCCTTTGAAATGCCGTCGCCAGTCTTTCATACCATTGAGATACCGACACACTCCCTTGAGAGCTACCATATGCTCATTGTTTTGGTCATGATTGTACTGGGTAAGAACTCAGATGGGCTACGTGATATTGGGTCAAGTGGTAGGCGTCACGCACGAAATCATCCAATCAATGATTGTTATATAGTCAGATCACAGGCCTCTTCATCTGGCTTCTTCTTGTGAAGCTTCATTGCCATTGGCATGGCAGCTGGTTTGGACTCATCCAATCTGAATTTCACCAAGATGATCCCAATGTATCTGTGCTGATGGATGACAATTGTGTGATGCTCCTGATTGCGTTCAATGTACATGGCAAGATAGATAGTGACACTCCCAAGATCATGCATCCGGAACCTCTTCTTCATCTAATTGTTTATCTACCCAATCATGCGTTTCTTCACAATGAGAAGGAGATCATCGACATACAGAATGGCTCCAGCAGCCACTATTCTGTGATCCTCCATGTCACAAAGCACGAACAGTCCTCCATTGACGCGTGATGCCATGAACCCAATCGAGATCACAAAATCCTCAAAAGTGTCATACCAAACGTGCGAAGACTGCTGCAGGGCATAAAGATCTTTTCTTAAGTGGAGTACCTTCTTCTGGGAATTCTTTGATCTGGGAACATTGTATTGGCTTCCAGTTTCGACCAAACATAAATATCCCTGCAGTGGGTGCATATGGATCACTTCTTCCAAGTTAACTCCCAAGAAAGAGGTGCAGATGTCCATTTGTTGGATTTGGAGATGATACTACGAGGCAATTGCGAGTGCCAGCCTTACTTGGCCCAAGTGACCGGTCTCAGCGTACATTGCCTGGTAGTCAATGCGTTCGATTTGGTCATCTACTCCACAGACTAGCCTGGCTTGGTACCGCTGCACATCGCCTGCTCCATTGCGCGTCATCTTGTATTCCCAATGACTTGGCACAGCGTTTCTCCCATCGAGAGGATCCGTGAAATCTCCAAAGCCGGGATACTGAACACTTGCATCCAACTATTCTCTCCTCGCCGTATCCCATTCGTTGGCTAATGGAGAATGAGTTGCTGCTTTGTAAAACTTTCGATTATTGATGCCATCCTCATGATTGTCAGAGATTGCATCTGCAGCATAGATAGCACTCATCTCCTCCAATTCATCATCTTCAAGAGCCAATTGTGCAGTCTCTGCAAATTTGCCAGCATGGTTGGGGTGACTGCCTTCGGCCAGGGGCATCCATGCTTCTGCAAGTAACGGATCAAGGCCTATCAGTGATGGTGACATCTGCTTTCACATTGGAGAATCCAGAGGTGAATTGTCGTCCAATGGCTCCTCCATTTGGCTTTCAGAAATACCACCTCCAGTTGGCTGCTTTCCTGTGGGTACGGGTCCCTCATTGACATCTCTGTAGTAGTGCTTGTTCAAGATCGCATCATCTTCAGCGTTCCATGCTGTGTTCCGCATTCCTCCACTAAATATCACATGTCAGGAGCGGTGAAGTGTCCTGCCCAATGGGTCGTATACGAAGTACTGCTTAGTTGATATTCTGTACGCCAACAATCTCACAGGAGTGACACTATAATACAGCTTCTTTTATTTGTCTTTTGGAATGTGCACAAAAGTGAAACATCTGAACACACAGAGATCCTTCAAAGATGCCATGATTCCGGATCCATGCCAGGACTTGTACAGAGTCTGGCCGACTACCGATTGCGTCGGTACACGGTTCTTGGGATCGACCGCCACTGGGACGACAAATATTCAGTACTGCCATGATATTCCCGCGTCATCCAGCATGCATAGTCCACACTCCATGATCCAGCGGTTCTCCCATTCGACACCTCGATCAATCTGCGCAACGAAGGGCGTACCCGTGTGCTTTAAAATCCGGTCAGATTGTAGATATTCTTCGAATTTCTTCGAGGTATACTCACTGTGCCGGTCAGTATGAAAATACTTCACTTCCTTGCCTGACTCTATTTGTCTGAAAGCCTTCTATTCTCTGAATATGTCGAGGTCTTCCAACTTGAACTTCAATCTGTACTCATCAGTATGCCTTGTGGTATCATCGATGCAGAGGAGCATATATCCACCTCCTCCAATGGCTGTTTCCAATGGATCGCTTATCTCCAAGTGCACTAGCCATTGCGGCTCAGTCACACGGGAAATAATATTCCCAGTAAAGGGATTGCCAGATAATTTGAACTTGATGCAGCTTTCAAAATCTCACTTCTCAGTCATCTTTGGAGCGTTGGCAATGATCATCGGCAAGATCTCCAAACCCTTCATTCCGGGATGTGCCAAGCAGCGGTGCCATCACATCTGCATCTCTGTATCGTGCCGTCATGCATGCCCAGTCGACTTAAGTGCCAGTAGGCAACTCTCTTTATCAATATCAGTGTATTTGGTTGATTATGGAGCTCGATCCAGAATGCGATCCAGTACAAATAGCCCATCAACCTGAGGTGCAGTGGCAATCAACTTGCAATGGCGATTGTCGAGGTTGGGACTATTGTGATTCACCAATTAGACTTTGACATCCTTGAGCATCATCTGAGACTGTGAGATGAGATTGAATGACCCTGGCAAATGCACCACTTCTTGAAGTATAATCGTTTCCACCTTTCCATCTGGTAGGTGACAAATTAACCTAACCCTTCCATATCCGGAGGCAAATAGTATGATGCCACTGTATCCATTCATCTTCTTCATATTCACAGGATGTTCACAATAGGTGATGATCTTTGTTCGAAGGCAGGAGATGAGATTTGTGCATCCACAATCGATGAACTGATAACTGGATGAAGCACTCGACCTGGCCACTTCAAATAGTTCCCAATCAACATGGCCAAAGTCGAAGTAGCTGATGCTTCTGTTGATGCTTTTGCTTTAGTGTTGCAAGCATTTGAAGGATTGCCGTGTTACTTGCTCAAGCAGTTCTCGGTGATACGCCCTCGCTGTTGGCAATGAAAGCATTTTCGCAGATCCTTCTCTTTCCTATTGTCCTTAGTATCTCTCTTATCCCACTTTGGACTTTTGCTGCCATTACCGGCTTTACTGCCATTACAACCATCACCACCTTTGCAACTCTTCTTTGCAAAGAGCAGAGCTTTGGGACTGAGCCCATTCTCTCTCATGATTGAAGCTTCCTTTTCGACGAGGTTGGTGATGATTTCATCAGGTGTGGTGGTCATGGTGGCATTTCTGTCCATCATGAGCTCCAGACAGACAATCCAGTCATTGTTTCTTGGGATACTGTGAAGCAGGTAGAAGATATGCTCTTGCTCACTCACCATCGCGATTGTCTTTGCAGAGTCCATATTGGTAGCAGCAGTATCAGTGGTTGCTGGCCTTGCGCAGAGATTGTATGTCTTGACCTTGCAATCGATCTGTGATGTGTAGTTGTTGACATCTCCACAGTTCTTCAGCTTGATGCTACAAATGTCTTCCCTAATCTCGAAAATGTTGAGATTCAGCTTTGACATGTAGGATGTTGCTAGCATTTCCGAAAGTGTCTTCGCATTGTCCACAAACGTGTATTACACATCCATCCTTGGTTCTATGCCGAGCACGATACTCGATCTGGCAACACCAGGGCGATTCATCCAGTCTGTGAAAGAGTCATCCTCTGGAGCGGTCACATTTGCAGCTGGCTTTTCCAGCTTGTCATTGTATCCTTTCATGATACCATACACTGTCTTCTTCTCGAGAAGTGGCGCCATCTTAGTTGCCCATTGTGCCTAGTGTGTGCCATTGAACTTGGTGACTGTGATTGTTGTTGAACTTACCTTGGATGATCCTGATGTTATATTTTAATTGTCAGGTATCGACCTCTCTCAAATTGCATGTATGGGAGACATCCAGCAGCTGCCGTCTGAAATACGGCTGTGTGTGGGGTAATTGCTTTGCTGTTGGAGACGGTACTTCTTTACGATGACCTCCATTCGACAAACCAAAGTGGAAGGGTTGATCATCGTTTCCCATTTTACACAGAAGGGTGTATAACCTGTTGTACAGTGGTGCATTCCCAAGTACTCTACTGTGGGTACGCGGATGGCAAGGTGTCTATTGTATCCTGTAACGAGACATGTCGCATCCACATAAGGTTGATCGATGACTAATGGCGCTAACTACAAAAGATCCAAGTTACATCATAGTCGTTTTCATACTGATATCCGTACATCAAATGAGCTCAACACATCAAATATGAAGTTCATTTGGGAACTCACAATTACAATTCCTTGACTACCTTGCCACCTCAGTATGAATACTGCTGTTTTATCAGCAAAACACAAATTGGTCACGAAGCCACAAGCAAACCTCCTAGACACTCTGCGCGACCTCAGCAGTGCTGCTATACCTCCAGTTGCTCCCAGGCCTTCCTGGAGTCTTGCACGGAGCTCTCAGACTCTGCAGGAGCATTCGCAGGTGCTTCTGAAAGCACGTGGAGTTATGGAGGTGCATTCAGGATACGCTGAGTGTTGATAATTGGGATAGTCACATATTGGAGCAGATGAGACCTCTGTGCAGCTCTGTGGCAGACTCCTTGAGAAGCTGAGACCCCTGGGCAAGCTCTGTGGGAGACTTGGTACCATATTCTCACAGCAGTAGTACTTAGGATTCCAGAACCATAAGGAATTTCATCTATCATATTCATCTTTGTTGCAGTCACAAGATTCGCTACATTATAATATGCCATGCATTATCTAAGTCACTCTAGGTATATACATATGGGGATACAGGGATGACAGAGAGGGACTCAGCGATAGGAAGCAAATATTTCGCACACCCTCGGGTAGATGGACTCAGTGACAGGGAGTATACACTTTGCCGACCCCAGGGTACAGAGACATCATTTCATCATATGAAATATATACTTTATCTTTCCTCAGCTCTTGGTCTCACACACTCTGGCTGAGCATTCATAGATCCACGCAATTTGGGTTGTTCTGCACACACTCTTGCCAACCATTCATACATCCATGCAATTTGTGACATTCATCATGGCTATGTATCTAGTGTTAGCAACAGTTCCAGTTTTGGACCCGGCGGGTATTATAGGTCTGCGTGGCAACGGCCTTACCCCAACAAAAATCGACGATTTTTTAAGCGAACCATCACTTTAAGGCCACAAATATTGATTAGAGAGTATAGTGTTTGGTATGTGAAATATGCAACTTTGCACGGCGCATCTTTTGGCCGTCTCCGATTTTCGATATCTTTAAATCTCAGCAAGCGGCAGCCCAAAATCCTCGTTTTTACCCCAAAAATGATCATATTCTCAAAGCAGCTTGCTGAGTTTCAAAGATATCAAAAATCGGAGACCACCAGAAGATGCGCCGCGTGCAGCTGCATATTTCATGTACCAAACACTAAATTATCGGATGAATATTCGTGGACTTAATTGAGGGAACCGTTTTCCACAAACCCGGACCGAACTGGCCAGGTCCGGGTTTTCATGGAACCGCTATAATAGAAACGGTCCAAAAACGGAACCGTTGTTAACACTATATGTATCCCATCATTTCCTTTCGTTCTCTTCCGATGCTTCTCGAGTGAAAATTGTTCAGTCTGTAGAATTCGATCCGGGTGTAATCTATGGTGCGGTGAAGTGTTGATGATGAGCAGTCTGCCTTCTAGCTGCACGTAATGACTGCACCATGATCAAGTCAACTTGGTGATACACGGCGAGGCAGAGATGAAGCAACGTTGGAGATGTACTCCAGGCCCGTAATTCAATAAGTATGGAGATGCACTGGGAAGCCGCGACGGAGTGAGTTCAGAGATGTGCACTTGGAGGCCGTGGTCGAGCAAGTGAGGAGATAGATGTGGAGGACATGTTCGAGTGAGTTTGGTGATGCACTTTGAGGCCATGATCAAGAGATATGCACCTGGAGGCCATGATCGAGCGAGTTTGATGATGCACTTGGAGGCTGTTATCAAACGCATTTGGAGATGCACTTGGAGGTCATGATTGGGCGAGATTGTAGTCCTTGGAGGCGGTAAATCTGGAGGCGGTAATTTGGGAGGGAGGCATGACGGGAGCGGAGACTTGATTTATTTGTTAAATTGTACTCGTGGGAATGAAGGGAATTGAGTACAACATAGTCTGCAGAGTGATGAGCGACTGGCTGGCAGGGAAAGCCAGTCAATCATGGGATGATACAGTACTGAGTGTATGCAGTACTTGGTGTTAACTCTAGATCATACCATCGAGAGACAGAGAGGGATAACTAAACTTCAGATTCTTAAGTAATGGTGGAGTTGCGGATGAGGAAGAGAGAAATGAAAGGAAATGGGGTAAGTCATTATAAGAGACTGGGACTTAGAGAATTTTGTGTGCACATAAATTTACCATTGCGGATATGGCAGGTACGAGTGCCGATCTGCTGAGTAATATCACTGATATGAGGTTTTGTAAACTCAATTAGCCATCTTGTACCCCTGATTTGTCATATTCGCTCGTATCCTCCATATCATTCCCATCTTCATCTCCCATCTCTCTTGCTCATCCACAAGTCTACTATGATCACAAGAACACAAAGTTATGTTATCCCTCTCTATCTTTCCATGCTCTGATCATGAGTTGACACCAAGTACAGGATACACTGAGTACTGCATACACCGAGTTCAGTATACAGTGAGTACTGTACAGACCGAGTACAGCATACACCGAGTGCAGGATACACCGTGTACAGTATACACCGAGTACAGCATCCACCGAAGATGGTTAGTCTTACATTCATTCTGATGATTACCAAATGGCCCCTCAATGTCGCTTTCACTTCTGTCATGCTTCCCTACACGGTCGACCGCCATCTGCCAGCATTGCATGATAGCTCAAAAGAAACGTCACATTGTCACATTCGCACAGTTGCAAGTTAACACAGTGATGAATAGCGTCTCACTATTAGCGGCACTGTCCATCGACCGCCTCCAAGTACTCATTCAATTCCAGTCGATTACAGCCTCCAACGGTATCTCCAAATTCGCTCGATCACCACCTTCAAGTGGATCTCCAAACCTCCTCCATTGTGGCCTCCCAGTTCGCATGACCATGGTGTCCAGGTGCATCTCCATACTAACTCGATTACAGCCTCCAATGTTACAAAATCATGACCTCCTAGTGCTTATCACCAAACTCGTTAAATCACGGCCTCCAAGTGCATCTCCACACTTGTACAATCATGGCCTCGGAGTGCATCTCATAGGTCACTTGACCATGTCCTCTAAGTGCATCCCTAACCTTGCTGAAACAATGCCTCAGAGTGGCTCTCTGAGTTCACTCAGTCATTGTTTTCAGGTGCACCTCAAATTGCTCTCAAGCACCGCCTGCAGCCAGTTCAGATATACTGTGTGTAGATGGGTAACTATATAGATATACAGATCATAGATACATGGACGAGAATACAAACTGAAAACATGTGTATCAAAAATCGTTGAATAATCAGTAGTAGCTTTGCTTTGCAGGTGCACCAGCAGCGTCCCCAAAGATGTTGTTTTTCCCAAACTGCTCTACTGTGATTTGAGGTGCACTCAGACTTGTTGCCAGCGCTCCCAGGTTTGTTCTCGGCACTCCTGAACTTGTAGTCGGCGCTCCCAGCCTTGTCACCTGCACATCACCGTGCCCCAGGTTCACCCACAGTTCTCTCTGGCGCTCTGAGGTGTTCCAAGACTTATCACAATCACTCACAAGGTACTCCTGTACCAGTCATCAAAGATCCCAGTTACTCTGAAGGCCAACTGAAATTTCCTCCTACGGTCTAATACTCTCCTGAATTTGATGCATCTCAGTTTACACTCCACATCCTCTCAGATACTCCTGAATACTTCTAGTAACTGAAATACATTCTGCTGATATTCATCGACTAATGAACTAGTCAATTCAGTCAATTGTGACTCAGTTAATTGGTGTAACTTTGCGATGTGCATTGATGGTAGCAAGTGTTTCCCCGTGCAGTTGGTCCCATGTTCTGCTGAATGGCAAAGAACTTGTTGACAAATAAAAACCATTCCAAGCAATAGAACACTTCGATTCTACATTCATGGAAGCCCACCAAGAATCAAATATCATTTGCAAAGATGGGTTGTTCAAATCATAAAAAAAGATAGGTTCGTTACTGGAAGATATCACATTCTCCAATGAAGAGCTGTTTAAAGATTTTGAATCTGACATCATGGTAGGGATTTGAATGGTGGATACTTTGACTTCCAAGACTGTCAGAACTAGGGTTACAGTAAAGTGGAAAGCTGGCTCTTACGTAATAACTCCAGAGCTATAAGCAAGAATGAAGTCTGACCTGTGAGACATTGCACGCATATTTGTGAAGTGCAATCCAAAGTCATATTGATCAGACTGACTGTTGATAACTCTATTTGAGTACAATGAAGTGCAGTTCCTTGCTGTGCAGCATACTGAAACCCCATTAACACTGGTGACACTACATTTGCACACAATTTGAAGAAGAGATTATGATACCATCACAAGAATTGTTCACGGTGAAGGTGGCTGATATTTTGATTGTTGATCAGTGCAGTTGCATAGGCATTTGAGTATTCAACCTGCAACATCAGAAATCGTTGATGCGCTGTTGAAGCTCATCTTCAGAAGGTAATAGTGATATTGTGACTAGCATTTTTGCCTATAAAGGCAGCCGATTCTTTGATTCTAGGTTAACACGATCGCAATGAAATTTGATTATTCATGATGCGAGACCAAAAATTGTTCAAGCTCCAATGACACACATTGTTAAGACGTGGTGGCATCATTGTAACTAGCATTTGTGCCCATAACGGCGATCAAGACTTTCATTATGTGTTCATGTTGGGGTACAGGCCAGTGATCATCCTAGATAAAAGGGCAAAAATTGTTGACACTTCATGAACGCTCATTGCTAGGATTGGCTAATGAGTGTGTCGCTTTCCTGTTTACCTATAAAGTGAGCCAATGCTCCCTCTTAGGTAGGATTTAACAATGATGCCCAGATTAGCAAAGGGGCAAGACTAAACATAGTTGACTCTCCATTGATGCTCACCTTCAAGACGTACTAACAGTCATTGGATGCTTAACCATTGTATGCAAAATGCATACAGCCATCGTTGACAGCCAGTATGTCGTTTCTATGTATAATCGTTTGCATCCAAACTCTTTGAAGCCTCTTAGATTCTGTGCCAGAACTATATACGTTATCAGTGTAATGAATGATCTATGCTCATGGTGTTTCAGTCCTTTTGGCCAGCACTTTACGGTATATGGATCTATTCACTTGGTTTTGACATATGTAACCTGGCTTCCTCAGTTTTCCATACCCAGCACTGTCTCCTCAAATTTCATGACATACTATAAACAAATGTCATAATTTCAACAATGTGCATCAGGTCTGAGCGGAGAGGACTGTAGTTGGATGCATGGATCCATGCAGGGTGACAGTTGTCCTCAATCCGGATTTGCGTTGCGCATTGACCGTTGATTCAATGACTCCTATGACATCACTGATTTACATTCTGGTAGTAAATTTTGCCTCTTATTTAGGGTATACTTTCTGACTTAACTGTAACAGGCAGGACAATATCCAGTTTGTTGGATGTCTATTAACTTGATTTGGTGTTGACAACTTTCGCATCGTTCGTTTAACCCTTGCACATGCACTGACATTATCATTTATTACAATTTGGCCACTGAAATCCAGAAATAGCCGACACATAGCAGAATCAGTAAATGAAGTACTTTTCAATGAGTCATGTTGACAAACTTAAAAATTCACATCTCGGTTCCATCTACAATACAGGAGCTGTAACCATTTCGTAGTCCAAATCTGTTTTCGGCAAGGTAACTAGCAAGAGAGGCTGTATATAGAAGTGAAAGCTTACAGGTGTAACAGGCTTCGCTTTCTTGTTTGGTGATGACGCTGTCGCCACGTCAGGTGGTGAAGCTGCTATTCTTTCCTGTGACACTGGTTCGTTGGAACCCGGCATCATTTGAATACTTCCAGGTCACGATGTCTATTGCGGCAATTGCGATTGTCCAGGGTGGATATTTAGCATCTGTATATGCTCTGCAAAGGTTCTCAGTGATAGTGTGGCTACAGTAATGTCTGCTTGGAGCTTGACAACTGCCTGAACAATCAATTCGGCCGTTCAATATTTCATATCTTTTTCACTGAAGTTGTGAGTCGTATCCCCATATCCCAGCAGTGTGAATTCGTCAAGCCTCATTGGCTCCAGCCAAAACCCTATGTGTATGGCTGTGCTGTTTTGAAAATTGTGCCCATCACCCAGCCGGGATTCTCATCTTTGCCCAGCTTACCCTGCTCTGGTTCTTCTTCATTATCTGCCTTGTCATCGCCATCCTTCTCATTGTCAGAAATTGCAAGATCGCTCAGAATATCTCTGGTAGGATACAACAGCTCTTCAGATGTATTTTCATGGCTATCTAGTTGTCAATCCCGCCTTTTGAGCATGTCTCATAGCTTCCTGCTCTTCCATAATAACTCTCTTCATTGTTCAAAAAGTGTGTTTCCCGTCCTTTCTCTGCTGAAAGCTTGTTATCAGATCATATGTTGCGCAATGCTCCTAAAGCTCGGAGACTTGCTGCCTCCGATCCACTGTTTCCTTCATTTGCTTGATGACATTATGGTGTGAATCATTTCATCGAAATGCAGTAATGACACGCCAGATGTGACGAAAAGCTACTTTTCGGAGCATTGATAATAGTATTTTCAGTTCAGTTTGTTGTTGTACAAGATGTTGGATGTTGGAAGATATGGACCTCATTGTGGCAAGCTGTGTGTTATATGTCAAGCTTGGTACATATGATAAACTTGAACAATGCAAATTTTGCGTTTGGACCATCACTGAATTGGCAATTGTAAGGCTAACTGTATAACTTGACTGGATAATCAGCCTCTGTATTATGTAAGATGGCAGGGATGTGATGAGACACACATCACCCAATGTTCTTTCCTTCCAACAAAGTCCTTCTATATCTCCCAAACTTGCAATTTCAGCTGTCATTCACAACAATGTATCCCTGTAAACACACTAACATCATTGGACTGACATACTGCAAATTGCGGAACTGTTGGTAACCCCTGCAACCTGCTGCGATCAGCTGTAAGATTCCTCTTGAGTAGAATGTGCAAGTTGGCAGTTACTAATTCAAGTTTGATTTCAAATTAACTACACATTTTTCAAGACTTCACTCTTCTTTTCGATATCATCTTCCTCACCATTTCAGCAGCAGAAGGTGATCGGTCGCCAAACACAGCAGACAGGTGCGAGTCGATCCGATTTGTTCCACATAACAGGCACTTCAACCAATCTGCCATCTGTTGACTTGCGGCAGCAATGCAGACAATAGGTAGTGCCCTGCGACCCTGCGAATGCAGCAATGACATGAATGACCCAGGTGAAACATTTAAAAATTGTCCAGAACACCGGAAGCAGGAAGAATCAGAAGTAGTTTTCATTCTAATGGAAGTTGATTCATTCCAAGGTAGATGCCTGTCAACTAACAATATAATGTAGAGCTGCTGAACGTAATGACCAACTTGACTAATTTAGACCTACCCCTAATAGGAAATCTCCGATGTTGACCAGCATATTTGTCTGCACTGTCTCAATTATACAACCTCATGAGGTTGTCAGTTCTGGGATTATCCCAGATGAATATGGTGATAAACATTCCCAACAGTTCAAGAAAGAAGTCTGAAAGACCTTAGAGGAGGCTACACAGTTATATATGGTAGTGATAATTACCAAATCTCACTTTTAGATGCAGCAACCAATTCCTTGCAGGTTTCCAACATGTCAGCTACTATGGCAAGGCAAGCAGGTTTGGCAAAGCTAGAACAGTCTGACATGCGCCATGCATTAAATATGGCCAAAATAACCGAAGGAGGATTTTCATGTACTGCAATAGAGGATAAAAAATACCTGATTGAGTAACCATGCACCGAACTATGAGAAGAGAAGAAGCCGGAATTTGAGTTCCTGGACACAAGGTTGAAGGCTACTATAAAGATTTTAATTCAGATTTGGTGACTAGTGAAGGAACATCCACTGGTCAGTACACCATCTGCTGCGTGGTGATGCAGCTGACATCAATGGTGCAGATGACAGCAGCCTATTCAGTGAACCTGACAGTAAAGACAAGCATTGATTGAATGGAATGGGATTTTTGAGTATTATTATTATCTACAATTAGCAGACACTTTAAAGTATTATTGAAAAGATATATTTACATGCATAATTAAACAACGATGTGGTGATAAAGGAGAATGTACATCAAAACGATGGAATGGCTGTCAAAATAAGATCACTGATATTCAATGCCAAATTTAATGGTTACCTATTGCTGATATACTTGTGGCATAATAAGTATCAACAGAGCATCAATGATTGTTAGTGCTGTAAGTGAAGTAAGTAGAAAGTGACTTAGTCATTGTTAATCACAATCGGAGTATTGGTTGCCTTTATAGTCAGAAGCGAACGGGACAAACTTCCTGCCCCATCTCGACATTGAGCTTCAACAGAGCGATAACAATTTTTGTGTTCGATCTGGTGTAATTTATGCGGCACTTGATTGTAGACAGCTATAAACCAGGAGTTGGCAGCTTTTATAGGCAGATAGGCTTGACATATTCTCACGACAGCCTCCTGGATGATGACAACATACTTTATTTCAAATCTCCAACACAGTGTTTCTGAGACGTTTTAGAATCTAAAATAAGTCAGGACATCATATATGGATGGTGACAGCCACATCAGAGATTAATTCACTATGATGCGAGTCCCAAAATAGTTGTTGCACCAGTAATACTTACTTTTCAGATCAGGTAGGGAGTATGTTGCTAGTTGTTCGGCCTATAAAGGCACGCAATACTGTGATTATATATAGCAATGACCATTTCACTCTTTAATTACTTGACTTAAAAGATATGCAAATGTTGACAGTCTGTTGACACTTATTGTTATGTGATATTAGGAATGTTGTAGCTAGTGTTTTTGCCCACTAAGGTGGTAAATAGGGTCATTACTCATTAAAATGACCTAGTCTCTGATTCCATACAGGACACACAAGACCAATCATTGTTGATGCTCTGTCGACTCTCATTTTCACGTTGGGGAAGGGAGCATATCTCTCTTGTGTTTGATAAGAACGGCAGCCAACACATCAAACGGTGACGATATCGTATGAACGTCAATGATATGCAATTACCGGTAGGATATCTGAATGCCACCATAAGAAAAACCCCCCAAAGCAGAAACTGGAAATTTGACCCGATGGGTCTAGCCCAACCCGGCAATACCTGCGGGGTGATGTGTACCGGTCTGGGTTTGGCCCACCAAGCTGCACTGGGTCGGGTGTTGGGACGTTTCTCAAACTGAACCAATCTGGTTTTGCTGTCTGAACCTGGACTACAGGCCGGTTACTCATGCCCATTGCTAACAGTACTTTGGAAATCTGTCAGCATTAGTGTCGGCAGTATCAGAGGCAGCGGTCAGTATTGCGGTCTGTCCTGCTTTGACATTGTGATTTTTCCATTTTGGATCCATCAGCAATTTCCAGTTGTCGACATATCCGCTGTCATGTCACTTGATGCTAACAAAGCCTTTCCCAATCTCGAAGATGTAGAGCTTCAACTTTGACTTGTTGGCTGCTGGTAGCTTTTTCCAAGAAGTGTTTGCATCATCAACAACCACGAATTCTTCTTCGATTCTCAGCTCTATGCAAAGCACCGATAGTTGATCTGGCAATACTATGATGACTCATCCAGTCTGTGAAAGTGGCCTTCACTGTGGTGGTGGTCGCATTTGTAGCTTACTATTATGGCATGTCATCGTAGCCTGAAAGAATACCAAATACTTCCTTTAACTCGAGATGTTGGGCCATCTTGGTTGCCCATTTGACATTGTTCGTGCTGGTGAACTTGGTGATTGCTGTCGTAGTCAATTCAAGTTGCCGGAGTATGGTAATTTGTCGCAACCGTCAGTTCTTTGAGTCTCTTGGACTGCATTTGATGCAACTAACAGCCACTGTCAGAAGCACAGTGGGATGTTGGGTTCTTGCTTAACATGTGGTAACGTTTCCCTGTGATAATGTTGATCTCCACACCACAAACAAAGTGGAAGTGTAAATTGTCAGTTCCCTTTAACACAATGTTAGCAACGAGTCTAGATAACCTGCCAGCTGTCCAGGTTTGGACCACAAAAACAGGTCAGTTCAGTTCCAGACCGAACCAAAACCTCGACCCACTGCCACTTGGTGGGCCAAACCCGGACCAATTCCCGTCAACCTGTGGGTTTCGCCGTGTTTGGCTAAACCTGTCACTTCCAATCGCCGGTTGTGGATTTCAGGTTTCACTATTTATTGTCGCATTTAGACATGCTACTGTTCAAGGCAACATATTGACAAAGGTATGTTGCTGACTGTTTTGAATGTATTGACCGCCATGATGATCAGAAAAAACAAACACACGCGCCCTACCATGTCCTGAAAATGAGCGTCAATGGAGCGTCAACAATTGATGGTTGTGTATTATTGGAAATTCAGGGGGCGACAGGTGGTAAACCGTCATAAACCCAGTATTGGCCACCTTTATTGTAGGAAGAGAAAACGAAACGCTCCCTACCCCATCTTGAAGATGAGCGCAAATGGAGTGTCCACGATTTTTGGCATTGCATCTTCGGTAATATGAGTGGAACTAGTTCACAACCATCCATATAAAAGGATATGGTCGCCTTTATAGTCAAATATGTATGGGATATTCCCACCACATCCTCTGGGACCGTAACAACTCATTTCATTCACAGAGCTACCACAAAGTATTCTTGAGCCTTTTTCTATTCAATAACAGTCAAAACAATGTATATACAAAAGACCAGCCACATTGCGCTGTGATTAACTATGATGCAAGGCCAACAATCGTTGACACTCTGTTTACCCTGATTTTCATGATGAAGCAGGGAGCATGTCACTTTCTCTTTTTCATATACAAGTGGCAAATACTTTGTTTAAGACTATCTACAACCAGTTGCCCTGTAGATTACCCAAGATACATGACCAACAATCATTGACACTCTGTTGATGCTCATTTTCAAGATGGGGCATGGAGGGTATCGCAGACTGTTTTGATTATAAAGGCTGCCAGGTGTGCTTTTATATCTGTCAGCAACCTATCGACGGTCTGATTACCCAGGACACAAGACCAAAAATTGTTGATGCTTTGTTGACGCTCATTGGAATGTACTGAATAGTCAATTTTTGCTGCCGTTGATAATGATATAAATATATATTTGGATTTATTGGCTGCGATTCTGGCTGATTGAGACTCAACCCGTTGGCAAAGCCGAGCCCAGTAATATTCTTGCCAAGGCCTCTCTCATTCAACCAAAATTGATATATATCTTTGAATACTACATTTCGCCACCTATAGTCATTTTTATGAACAAATATCCTCATTCGACTGCTCACTATTCTCCCATGATATTTCTTAAAATGACAATCTCAGTCAAGCAACATATAGAACCTGGTGAAAACATATTGACCCAATCTGTCCTACGTTTTCTTGTTTCCCTTATACATCCTTGTTTCCATTACGCTGACATTCACTAACCCTTGTTCAGCCTTTCTCATGGACCTCCATGTTGGCCGAATCAAACCAGAAGCATTTGCTGTGGCACTCACAACCCGGTGCTCTGGGCTTTCCGAAGTCTTGCTGCCATTGTCTGGCTTTATATTGGATTCATTATCTGCCTTGCAGTTCTCTTCGCTGTCATTTCTATTATCCAAATTCTAATTCGACTAAACCCATATTTGCGGTGACAGGAATGCTTTCAGGTGCACTGTCGACATCACTTTCGGCTGAATGATGGTCAATTCATTTTATTCGGCGGGCATTTAATTCTGGAGTTCGTCCTCCAGGTAGGTCCTTTGCAGACAATGCTGGTGGCAAAGGTGATCTTTCTGACATTTTAAATGCAGTAACACCATCCTGTTGAAAATTTGACTGGGATGTTTTGATGTTCTCTTCAGTATCTGAAATGTATCCTATGGCTGTGATTCGCGTGCTGTCAGCACAAGTTTCCTTCGCTGTAGCATGTATATATTGGATTTTCTGCGATATCCCCAAATAGTCATAGACCTTGGCGATTCTGTGGAATTACTTTCCTCCAGCTCTTCGTTCAATTCCAAATCATTTTCCGTTTCCGTGTATTCCAATGCTACGCAATCGCCCGGCAGTATTCCCTTATTGCCATGTGCAAACTGCCTTACTATGACGTTTTCCCTAAGCATCCCGCCAGACGTTTTGGACTATCTCCAGCCACCATTGTCTTGCCCAAGGGAAAAACTGGCCGCGGCTCCAACACTATGTTGTATAATAGAGAATACGTCGCTTGCCACATTGGAGAGTTAGGTGTACTTCCAGTGTGTTTCGTCTTGTTGCCGCCATCAGTCGGTGATATCAGGTTACCAAAAAGTATTGCCAATCTCCATGGGATCGGAGTGGTAATCATTGAGACTTGGATCAATTTGCCCCCAGTTCTTTGGTGCTCCAGGAGGTGAATTGATATAGAGCCATACGGCTGTCAATAAGCGAGCTGCGCGATCACTTCGTCCGGGTGTCGTTTCCACCACGCATTCAGGTGTTAAGTATTCCTCCCCATCGCTGGACAAATTGTATGGTTCAAAAGACAATTGACCATATCCAGCAGCCTTTGCAGAGGGGAAGTTATGTCTGTGCGGAACAATTTCAGCTTTAATGACAGACATTTATCTATGTTTGCCACCTTAGTTGTTCTCCACATACTTCAAAAACGCTTCCTGGTATTGAATAGTTTCAGAAGTCACATCCTTGGGATTAATATCAATCGCTTTGTCCCACTGCCTAAATAATCACAACTACCGGAAAGAATCAACGATATGTGCCGAAATGTGAACACGACCTGTCCCTGGAGTGACATCACCATAATGTTTGGACAGCTTCTGTCATGCAACATTTATTGCGAAGTATAAGCCTTCCATCCATTGTGTCCTCTTCTTAGCCACAGCTCACATAACGCCATGCATATGATTGAACATGTCATGGTAGACAGTGATGACATGATGCTGAGTAACACTATGCCTTTTCAACATCCACAGGGTCCAGTATAGGAATGGCCATAAAACGTCCATGACGTGCATCCATACATTCTGTGTTGTGAAGAGTGGCTGGAATTTGCTGGATGTTGGATTCTTCAACCACTCACAGGTGACTTCTCGTAATTGGTAGGCTCGTTCAAGCAACTGCAGTGTTGAATTCCAACGTGTTTTGACATCCAGAACATGTAGTACCGCATTTCGTACTTTGGCCTTTTGACAGTCAATGAACTCATTTCGAAGACCAGGTGTCAGCATGATCAACATAGCTAGCATTCTCTGCTATATGATGGTCAGTTGCAGGTCTTTTAAAATGTTTTGAAATACGTACTTTCTCAATTATGTTTGCCAGACCCAGTTGCATAGCCAACACATTGTTGATTCTAGCATTGCCCTCTTTCTGCAGTCTTCGACTCTTCCCAATGGCTGCACTTTCATTCTCTCCAAATTGCTGATCGCCCTCATGGGCTTCCCAAGACTTGATGTGGCCTTGTACCCCAAGACTGCTCATACACGCACTAAAAGCAAGTTGAATGAAGTGCACCATGCACAGTATGTGGTTTGTCATTGCTGGCAACTCAATTCCAGAGGCCTGAAGGGTTGATTGTAGTTCCCCAGTCATTGAGTAATTCGAAGAAACATTATCTGTTGAAATTTTTAATAAACGGCTGTCAGTAAGCTGAAAACGATCCAGATCCTCCTTCAACTGTATGGCTAGTTTTGCTCCAGTATGTTGAATCTTGAGGTAGAATTCATAATTAGCATTCGAAATAGGAAAAGATCACAGTATCAACCTCGTTGAGTGTATGTTGTACTTCTCGCAATGTCCAATTTCGAACTATATAGTATGCTATCACTGATGGTATCACTAATTTGTTTCTGGATGTCCACCCACCCAAAGCTAAGCTAACATTTTTTCTTGATGGTAATTGCTTCTTAATTGCATCCACTGACACTGAGAATTCTCTCCCGCAAATGTCGCCAATGGTCCTGGTGGGTGGCAGTACCAGCTCACCCCGTACACATTAAATGACAGTCGCAGCTTGAGGTTTGATCTATGATACAATAGAATGTGAGCTGAAACAAATCCTAACATCAGGTAGCGATTCCAGGAATGTTGGTGAAATTCGGCAGTTAGGCAGTCCTTCGCTGCCAGTGTAGACCGTTCTGTCTGTCAATTGTGATAATATACGTAGATTATAACTGTCAAATATCAGTTTTTTTTGACAGCTTACTATTGTAATTCCATGACTGCCTTGTCACTTCAATTTAACTAAAGCAGTTTCATCAACAGTTATACTGTTCAATTCAAAAACATCTGACTTTGTTAATTCATTTAACATTGTAATGTGCGCTTTTGCCATGTAGGTGTTTCCCCATGGAGCTGGTCCCATGTTCTGAAGGATGGCAAAGAACTTGATGACATCACAACCTCTAGCAACATGGTATTTAAAGATTCGGAATCCGACATGGTTGTAGGAATTTGAAAGGTGTGTAATTCCAATTGAAAGACTGTCAAAAGTCACATTAATGTTGAGTAGATCGCTGGTGCATAAATAGTGACTTTTGAGCTACACGAAAGACAAAAGTAAGACCTGTTATGCATAGTTTTGAAGTTGTATACAGAGTCATATTGACAATACTGACCGTGAAAAACTATATTTTGGAACAACTCAAGGCGTTTCGTTCTTGTGAAGAGTACTAAGCCTAGTGTTAGCAAAGGTGACAGGTTACGCGGCTGCGGTCCAGGTTTGGAACCAGACTGGATGGTCCAGTCCGGGTTGTTACCAGGGAAACAGGGGTACCCAGCAGGTTCGGGGATGGGTTCGAACAGGACCACAGTTCCATCTTCCGGTTCTTACAACTTTGGCTCCAATTAAGAATTTGAGTTTTGATTGTATCATGACATGGTCAATACGTAAATTCTTCAGCTTTATCCGCTCTTTCACCTCCTGCATTCAAATTTGCAATCCGACTGATATTCTTTGAATGGTTGTGAAATAATGGATGATTTGAAGCGAAATTGGCGAGTTTTCGATCGCAACTCAACGACTACTTGTCGGATCGCAAATCTGAAAGCAGGAGGTGCAAGAGCGACTGAAACTGCACAATCTACGTATTGATCAGGTTGTGATACGATCAGAACTCAAATACTTAATTGGAGCAAGAATTGATAACTTTTGGGGAGCGGGTTTTGTGTCGAAACCCGTTGCAACGCTTCGGTTGCGGGTCGGAACCGGACCCGGAACTGACCCCGGAATTTGGACCTGTTACTAACACTAACTGAGCCCCATATAACCTGTTGCCACTCCACTGGCATTTATTTTTTGGGGGGGGTAGCACAATTGTTACTAGCATTGTTGCCAACAATGGCAGTCTATAGGTTCATTATGAGTGTACGTTGATGCACATCCCTTGGATTTTGCAGGTTGCCTGACCCAAAATCGATGATGCTCCATTGACGCTCCATTGACGCTCCATTGACGCTCCATTGACGCTCCATTGACGCTCCATTGACGCTCCCTTGACGCTCTGTTGACACTGTGTTTACGCTCAGTATTAGGATATAGTAGTGATGTAGTGGGATGCATATTTGCTAAGAAAGGGGGCAGGTAGTTCGATTATTTGTTAATGTCGCCGCACAGCGGTTGCGTTATCTAAGATGCAAGGCCAAAAATCGTTGAAACTCCATTGATGCTCATTATTAGGACATGGTAGCAATGTTGAAGCAACAATATTTGCCTGGAAAGTTGGCCGATGGTTTGACTACGGGTCGACCATGCTGCATAGCCCATGGGTTTAACCCGATGCAAAGCCAACAATTGTTGACGTTCTATTGACACTCGTTTTTAGGAGGTGGTGGCAATATTGTCGCCACATTTTCGCCGAGAAAGGCAGCCGATATTGTGATTGTGGGTACATATCGCTGCACAGCCCTTGGATATTGCAAGATGCCAGGCGAGAAATCCTTGAGGCTCAGTTGGCACTCATTTTTTGAATAGTGCAATGAGCATGCTATTTCTCTTTTCAGCTATAACGCCGACCAATACATTTACTTTGGAATGAGCTGACAATGGAGCCCTTTGATTTTTGAATGTGTATGACTTGAGATCGTTGACTCACCGTTCACGCTCATTGTGAGGATTGGGCAGCAAACATGTCCTTTGCCTTTTTGGCTGTAACAGCAACAAATACATTCAGTTCGGCAGGAGCTGAAAATGCAGCCCTGTAATTTTCGAATGTGTAAAACTACAAATCGTGCATACTCCGGTGATGCTCATTTTGGGATGAGGCAACACTTTTACCGTTTGCGTTTTCGGCTATCACACTGACCAATACACTCACTTTGGAAGGACGAGACAATGGAGCCATTTGGTTGTCGAATGTGTCAGACTTTGGATCGTTGACGCTCCGTGAACGCTGATTTTTGGGATGGAACAGCGAGCATGTCATTTGCCGTTTCGGCGATCACGCTGACCAATACATTCTCTGTGGCAGGATGAGACAATGCAGCTGTTTGATTGTTGATAGTGTAAGACATAAGGTCATGGATGCTGTATTGACAATCATTTTTCGGATGCGTCAACAAATGTGTCATTTGCAATTTTGGCTATCACGCCGACCAATAGGTGTAATTTGAAAGGAGGTGACAATGCAGCCGTTTGATTGCCGACTGGGTAAAACTAAAAATCGTTGACGCTCTGTTGACACTCACATTAAACATATCAAAAGATTCTTCTTGCACTCAATAATTACATACAATGAATCACAAACCCATTAGTGACGTCCAATACTGCATTTCTGAGTCATATCATTTGCATCCAGAAGCTTTGTGGCGTCTCAATTTCTGATCAACGTCTATCCATGTTGTCTGAGTGGGAAATGACGTAGACCTATCACATTCCTGCGCTTTTGGCCGGCAGTTTATGGCATGTAGATCATTTTAATATTTTTTGATTAATATAGCTTGACTTCTTCACCATTCCTTACGGGGCTTCTTCTCTTCCATTTCCATAACGTATGATAAGCATTTCTAAATATCTCCACCATGTGCACACAATCTGTGCGGAGAGTTATGCAGCTGGATGTGTGGATCAATGCAGCATGACGGTCGTCATTCACACAGATCCGTGTTGAACACGGACCGCTCCTTCAGAGACTCGTATGATATCACTCGCTTAAATTTTGTTGGTATATTTCGTCACTAATATAGCTGTTGCTTTCTCACTAAACAGTATTAGGCAAACTGAAATCGAGCTTATTGGCCATCTTGGAAGATGATTTGGGTTCTTGAACATTTGCATGGTGTGTTGGATCCTTGGACATGCACAGACCAATTATCATGTCTCACAATTTGGTCACTGAAATTAAGACAATGCTGACGCATAGCAAAATTGATACAAATATTGCTTTTGACTAAGATGTGACATCAAAAATACCAATTTGCCAATCTATTCCTCTGCTGACACAGGAGCCGTGACCATCGCTTCATCCGAATCCGATTTCTATAAGTTATTCAGCTGGGGAGGCAGTATGCAGGGATAGAAGCAAACAGGTTCACCAGTCTTCGCATTCTGAATAGGCGATGACTCATGCTCCACGGCGGGCGCCAGACTGGCCCTCCCTGTGTCTGATTCTGTTTTCCCAGAACCTAGTTTAGTATTACTACTTCCTTGGCGAGAAGTCCGTTGCGGCATTCACGACATTACGGGGACAATCTCAGGACACTCCATCAGCTCTCCAAATGATGTGGTGGAAGGTGCAGCTACATCATCATCTGTTTGCGGTTTAACAAATGTTGGATGCTGCAATTCGGATGTGCTGTACTTCGCATGTATTTCACGGACATAGTCGGCTGAGTCCTCCCATCCCGGTTGTGTCAATTCGTCAAGCTTCATCTGCATCTCACGAAAGCTCTCCATCCACTGCTCTGCCGTTTTGGAGATTGTGCCCATCACCCAGCCAGGTTCGTCATCTTTGCTCAGCATTCCCTGCTCAGTCTCTTCATCATCCTCATCATCCCCATCATCCCCATCATCAGAACTTGCAGTATTGCTCAGACTGTTTCCGATAGCAACCATCATCTCGGGAACCGTTTCTCCGGGCTCTCTGGTCGTCAATTCAGCGTTTTCAGCGGTCTCTGTATCTTCCTGCTCCTGCCTAATTGCTGCTTCTGCATCATCAACTCGCGTTATTGCCACAGTCGTTTATCTCTCAACACAATCTTCGATCCATTTCTCTTTCTGTATATTGCATAAGAGGTGCGTTTCTTGTCATATCTTCGCTGGAAGTGTCTTTTTGGATTGCAAGCTGCGCAATGCCCCAAGGGTTCGGTCAATGTCTGCTCCTGAGTCGGTCTTTCTTTGATCCGATTGATGACGTTGTTGGGTGAACTGCTTGGTCGATTTGCCATATTTGCCCACCGGAAGTGGCGATATGTACTTTTTCAGAGCATTGCCCATTGTAGTTTGTGTTGACAATGTTGTTGGGCGAGATGTTGGATATCACAAGATATGGACAATATGGAGGCAAGCTGTGTCTTGTATGTCAAGGTTGGTATGTTTACCCAACTTCAACAAAGCAAACTCTGCATTCTGACTGTCAATAAATCGGGAATAGTTAGGCTAACAGTATAACATGACTGGATCGTTAGCCTTAGTTTCATGTATTATCCCAGCAATTTCTTCAGACAAACATCTGCAGACATCCTTTCCCTCGAACAATGTCCTATTTGTATCTCACAATCATGAGATTCCAGCTGTCATACCCCTTCATTTATCCCTGGACGCAAACAAACCACACTGGCCTGACTTATTGCAAGTAAGGAGATAGTGGCAAACCCCTGCAACTTGTAGTCATATGCAGCAGGATTCATGTTGAGTATTACGCACAAGTTGGCTGCTATTTATTCCATCCTGACATGAACCTCACTATATATTTGTCAGGACTTCCCACTTCTTTTCGTAATCATCTTCCTGTCCTATTCCACACAACCAAATCATGGATACACAAACACCTTAGCCAGGTGGCGACAAATCCGAAGTATGCCAATCGACGGGCGCTTCATCGAATACATCACTTCTTGGCACACAGCAAGAATGCAGACACCAGTTAATCCACTATAATGCTGTCAATGAAGCCACCAAAACTATGACCCAGGATGCAGATTTAAAAATCGTCTGTAAGACCGGAAGCAGCACAAATAGGACGCAGCATGCAACTTGTTGTGAGTATATTCATACCGTGGTGAAGGGTGGCCAATGGACTGTATAACGTATAGTGGGTGTATGCCGAGAGCAACAAGACCAATTCATTGCTGCTTGTAATGGAAAACCTCCATGGTTGACCAAGGCATTTGTCCCCACAGTGCGTGGAATCGATCATCATGATGTTGTTAGCTGTGACATTTTCGTGAACAACTTTCGTGATAAGCATCTCCAGGAGTGGACAAAATAGGCTTCAGTAACCTTAGAGCATGCTATGGAAGTGTATATGGTCGATGTAATCGCCAACTCCCATTCTTTAATCAGCAACAAATTTCTTGTAGGTTTTCAACATATATGCTACTAATAGTGTTGGAAATGGGTATGGGTAACCCACCAGTGGTCCGGGTTCAGACCACAAAAATGGGTCCGTTTGGTTTCAGACAGATGCAAAAACCCGATAAGCTGTTTCTTGCCAGGCCGAACCCGTACCCGTACCCGTTAATCCGCAGGTATAGCTGGGTCTCTCTGCAGCAGTTCGTTCCAATCTCAGGTTCTGCATTTCGGGTTTCGGATTTATGGTCGTAGTCATATATCTTTCTGTGAATCACAAAAGATAGATGTTGTACATCGTTGCCATTGTTGAACTTATTGGCAGCCTGTAAAATGAAATCAATGAGAGAAACGCTCCCTACCCCATCCCGAAAATGAGTGTCAACGGAGGATCAACAATTTTTGGTGCTGTGTTCTGGGTAATCTGAGGGGCGACAGGTTACTGATAGTCATAAAAGAAGTATTGACCGCCTTTATAGCTAACAATGAAAGTAACACGCCCCTTGCCCAATCTTCAAAATGAGCGTCAACAGCATGTCAATGATTTCTGGCCATGCATAATGGTGAATGAAACCGCAATGTGACTGGTATTTACTATTAATGAAGTTTTCAACGTTTTTGTAAGCTACAACGCCCAACAAACACTATATTGCAGCTTTGTAAATGAAATAAGTTGTCACTGTCTGGGAGGCTGTCATGGGAATATACCTTGCCTATCAGCCTATGGAAGCTGCCAAATCACTGTTTATAGATGCTTATGGCATAGCACCACTTATATTACCGAAGATGCAAGACCAAAAATCATTGATGCTCCGTTGATGCTCATTTTCACGATGCAGCAGGGAGTATGCCGCTATTGCCTTGGCTTACAAAGGCGGCCAATACTCCATTAATGACAATCTGCAACCATTCACAACTCAGATTACCAAAGATGCAAAACCAAAAATTGTTGACGCTCTGTTGATGCTCATTCTCATAATGGGGCAAGGAGTATGTCACTTTGTCTTTGTCCTACAAAGGTAGCCAATACTCCATTTATGACAGCCTGCAACCATTCGCAACACTGATTACTAATGATTCAGAACCAAACATTGTTGATACTCCGTTGATGCTCATTTTAATGTATTGTCTAGTCAATATCTGCTGACAGCAATAATTGTATTCATAATTATTTCAGCTTAGTAGCTGCCATTCGGACTGATTCAGAAAGGGCGCCATGGTGATGCTAGGCCCAGTAATATTCCTGCATGGGTCGCTTTCAGTATATTTAAATTTATATATCTTGCTGCATTGGGAATTTTGCCAGCGATATTACAGTTTATGAACAAATATTTACATGCGACTGCTTATTATTCTCCCAAAATATTTCTCTAAGTGAAATTCTCGGTCAAGCAACAGATAGATCCAGGTGAAAGATCATCGAGTCACGCTGTCCTACTTGTTCTTGTTTCCCTGATTCAATCCCGTTTCCACTCCACTGACCGTCATGATTAATGTTTAAGTGTTTTCCTTTGATGTTCGTGACGGCCGAATTAATCAGGGAACATTGGGTGCGGCACTCACATCCCATTGCCCTGGGGTTTCTCAATCCTCAATGCCATTGTCTTGCTCTAAATCTGATTCATAGTCTGCCTCCCAATCGTCCTCGCTGACATTTGGGTTATCCAAGTCATGATTCCAGTTAAGCCACTTTTCGGGATCGGAAACGCTATCGGGTGCGCTATCCTCATCACTTTCGGCCAAATGTTGGTCAAGTGTCTTGATTCGGCATACATTCAATACGTGAGTTAGTCCTCCAAGGAGGGCCTTTCTTGACGAAGGTGATTGCAGAGGTGATCTTTCCGACAATTTAAATGCAGCTGCACTATTATGTTGAAAGTTTTCCAGGATGCATGAATGATCTCTTCAGTATCCGAAATGTATGCTACTGCTGTCATCTGTTTGGTTTTAGCGGGTGATTCCTTCTCGGTAGCAGGGAGGTTTTGGCTGCCCTGGTACGTATCCAAAAAGTGGTGGACCTTGGCCATTCTGTGCAATTTTCTTTTCTCTGCTTCTCACTTCAGTTCTATGTCATTTTCCGCTGCGGCCATATCAAATACAGGATCATCGCCCGCCAATGACCTGGTATCGGCTGGTGAATACTGCCATGAAACAAGGTTTTTGGGAAGGATTTCGCCTGTGGTTTTTGACTGAGTCCATTCGATAATGTTTTGCCGAAGGGAAAGACTGGCCTCCACTCCGACACCATGTGGTATAATAAACAATATGTTGTGTGCAACATTGGAGAGATCTGCATACGTTGAATGTGTTTCCGCGTACTCGTGCAATCAGTCAGTAATATCGGGCAGCGAAAATGTACTGGGAGTTTCAATGGGGTCGAAGTGGTAGTCATTACGATTTGGATTAACTTGCCCCCAGTTCTTTGGAGATTCAGCTGGTGAATTCAACTACAGCCTTGCGGTTGTCAATAAGCGTGCTGCATGATCACTGTGTCCGGGTGTCATTTCAGCCACAATTTTAGGCGTTAAGTATTCATAATGATCGCTGCACAAATCACATGGATCAAAAGATTATTGACCAGATCTAGAAGCTGTTGTGGAAGAGAAGGGGTTGTTGCTCGCAAATCATTCGGGTTTATTGACAGACAGTTGCCAGTGTTTGGCACTGTATTCGTTTTGCACATACTTCAGAAACGCCTCCTGATATTGCATGGTATACGAATTCTCTTCAATAGGGGTGATATCCATTCCCTTGTCCTACTTCTAAAACGATCACAGCTCCCGAAAAGGATCTAGGATATGTGCTGAAAACAGAAGCAGACTGGTCTTTGGAGTTACTTTGGTAAAACATTTGAACAACTTCTGTTGCCCAAACTTCACGACAAAGTATAAGTCTTCCTTCCAGTGCGTCTTCTTCTCAGCCAAAGCTACCATAACGCCATCCATATGATCGAACATGTCATTGTATACAGTGATACTGTGATGCAGAGGAACCGTATGCCATTTCCACATCCACAGGGTCAAGTATTGGAATGGCCTTAGCACTTCCATGACATACTTGACGATGGTCCATGCATGTTGGGTTGTGAAGAGTGGCCGGTATTCACTGTATGTTGGATTCTTGAGCCACTCACTGGTGACTTCTCGTAATCAGTAGGCTCGGTCAAGAACCTCCAGTGTTGACTTCGACCGTGTTTTCCCATCCACAATAGGTAGTACGGCAATGTGTACTTGAGCTTGTTGACAGTCAATGAACTCGTTTTGATGACCAGGTGTCAGCGTAATCAATACTGCCAGCATTCGCTGCTATACAAAGATCAGTTTCAGTTCTTTCAAAAATTCTTCAAATACGTACTTTTTGAATTATCTTTGCTAAAACTGGCTTCATGGCCGACACCTTGTTGATTCTACCAGTGCCTATATTTCCCAGTCTTTGACTCTTCCTGTTGGAAATGGTAGCGGGCGCTGTGAGAAAGTCCAAAAGTGATATCGTTCTCTCTACTCTAGCAGTCTCTCTATATACAGAATGACAAGTCCACATTGGCCGCTCCGTCATCGGACGGACTCGGGCCTGGGGTTGAGCAGATTTCCAATACTCCCACTCTGTAAATACCCCGCCCATACAAAAGTTAAAGATAGAGAAAGCAAAAGTAGGAGAACAAAAGAAAGTAAGAAAGAAAGTCTAAGTACAAAAGTAAGACTAAGTACAAGTCAAAAGAGACGGACTTGGCATCCAGCTGGATAATACTAAAGAAAAAAAACCAAAACATAACTGACAGCCCCAGGTCCATGCAGTGACCCCAGCAACCCCAACCCTGCTCAACGTCACTTCAGTGACAACCGCCCGCGGTCAACAGCCATCAACGAGTAAAATCAACCACAACTCAACAAACAAGATAAAGAAACACAGTTGCAGCCAAAACTAATATATGCCCATA
>Ga0307514_10000717_pt1 | contig 57308 bp, 60 predicted proteins | sample 16_EM_MG_FD_203088 | JGI IMG/M metagenome (GOLD analysis project Ga0307514, IMG submission 203088) | Populus trichocarpa ectomycorrhiza microbial communities from riparian zone in the Pacific Northwest, United States - 16_EM | ecosystem: Host-associated > Plants > Roots > Unclassified | place... | reverse complement strand
ATTTGTGGAGGAGATTGGACTCGGATAGGATCATGGGCAGGACTTTGGGATTTCCTTTGTTTCAGATTGTGTATTTGGATTTACACTGTATGTTTGGGTTTTCTTTGGATTTAATGGGATTTGGAACTCGGAGGAGGATCTCAGGCTTTCGTTTGTTTGTTTGGCTTTGTTTCATTTGTTTGGAAAGCCTTGGGCCAAAGGGGGAGAGTTGACTAGGGATTTGGCCCGGCGGCTTACGGCCCCCATTGGCCTCGCCTGCCCCCACCAGCCTCGCTTGCCCCCATCGGCCTCGCTTGCCCCTGTCGGCCTCGCTTGCCCCTGTCTGCCTCGCCTGCCCCCATGGCGAGGAGGACGGCTCGGCACTGGTACTCGGCATTGGGCTCCGGCTTTGGCAGTCGGCATTGGGTTTTCCTTCTCTCTCTTTTATATATAAGTCCATAGTTTTCCTTCTCTTTGTATCGACAGACAATTCATCTTCTTCTCCATCTTCTCGTGTCAACAACTGGACCATACCGACGATGTAGTAACGGATCGAGATTTCCGCACTCAATTATTCACATCACTACCATCTCAGTATGCGATGATATCAATGGTGCTAAAGCATAGAAAGCCCTTACCTACACCCGAAGAAGCCATGCATGACCTCCTATCAGAAGAAACTACTGCCAGCCTCACCTCAGATCTTGGAGATGTATGCACGTGGGCTGCAGTTTTCTCTCAACATGGCGGCTACTGTAGCTGTGGCCGAGGTGGAGGCCGTGGGCGTGGTGGATACGGCGTACGCGGAGGACGCGCTGGATACAGTGGAAGCGGTGGAATGAGTGGAACCGGAGACAGCCACGTAAGTAAGTTCACCTATTGCAAAATTGACCGGCATACTACAGATGCATGCAGGAAGTGGGAACCCGCTCAGGAGGGAGGACACAACGGAGGAAACGACGAATGTATTTGCTTCCAGTGCGGGCTCCCAGGTCATGTCAAAGTCGATTGCGTCTCCTACAAACCTATAAAGGAGTGTTGGAACGTGAAGAAAGCCACCGCTACAGCAGCCCTCGCAGCGACCGAAGGCTGCAATCTGTTCTGACTAACCGCTTGTGCTCTTGCCGCCGCCGCCGCCGCGGCTCCGAAGTGGGTCATTGAATCCGGAGCGTCACACCACATGTGCAATGACCGCAGCAGCCTCTCAACGTTCAAAAAAATTCTCACTGCCTATAGTAATAGAGCTCGGAGACAACAACTCAGTCTACACCTCAATTTACGACTTCGTTGAAGTCATACAGGGCTATCAAGTCGAAGCCCTCCAGACTCCTACTTTTCGACTTCCCAACCTATCGATCAACAAATTGGATTTGGGCGGGCATACGACTATATTTCAAAACGGAAAATGCTCCATAACCTGGCCATGTTCCTGCAACCTCGCCGGAAAACTAATCGATGGCATATATATCATAGTCTCCGCGATCGCACTCCTACCTTTGACTACCAAGAAAAAGAGAAAGAGTGACAGCTCACTCCCTATCGCAGAGTGGACAATCGAGCCTACAACACAGCCCACAATGGAGCCTACAATCGAGTCATCATGAGCACCTATCGCAGCCAAAACCAAGTTCACTCGAAAGTCTCTCACAATCCCAGAGTCAAGAATATGGCCCCGACGACTAGCCCATATGAATCCAATCACAATGAAATCTCTGATTGACGGACATACACACGATGATTCTATGTGTACAATCTGCATCCAAGCTAAGTACAAGCAAAGGTTTATTAGAGTGCCAGTCAAGTGCACTACGAAGCCCTTTGAACATGTACACTCGGATGTCTGCGGCCCCTGTTCTACACCAACCTACGGAGACGATCGATATTATATACTATTCATCGACGACTACATGAGGTACACATCCGTATGGCTGCTCCTGAACAAGAAAGCCGAGACCTGCTCCTCCGCCTGCCAGTCATTTCAGGCCCGAGTAGACTCAATGGGATACGAGGTCAAGCGATTCAGATCTGACAATGGACGAGGAAAATAAAACAATAAAACCTTCCGATATGTCCTTGCTGCTCTCGGCACAACATACGAGCCATGTCCTCCATACGCTCACCTTAAGCATGGTGTTGCCGAACGCATGATCCGTACAATCACTGAAAAGGTCCGGGCGATGATGATTGACTCTCAACCTCCCATTCAGTTCTGGGGAGAAGCAGTGAATACCGCAGTCTATCTCCATCAGAGATCACCAAATGAAGGCGTGAAAAGAAGTGACCGCGATGGCTATCAAGCACCGTACGAAATGCCATACGCGATGCTGAATGGATTTGGACATCCTACACACGATGTCAAAGGCAACACGATATCGTATCAAGCTTCTCTCCACAACCTACTCCAATTCAGATGCTACGCCAGCAGACTCATCCCCGAAGTCCAGTGCCGAGGCAAATTCGGCCCGAGATCAAAGCCCTGCATCAGGGTAGGCTACACACACGACTCACAAAGGTTGTGGAGGATATGGGATCCAGAATTCCAGAGGGTTAAAACCTAATCAGAAGTCGTCTTCCACGAAGAAAGGAATGCACACATGTCGTGTCAGCATGGAAGTAATGAAATCGAGATGTTTGGATTACCAGAAGATGAGGAATATGTCGAAGAAACAGATCCCGGAGATGAGCCTCTCCGAGATAGTCAACCTACGCAGATACGTAAGACATCCTCATCTCACATGCATGAAGCTCCTGACGAGGAAGGAGAAAACTCCCACAGCCGGTGCCTCCACCGAGAGGATCATACTGCCAAGCGTTCGGCAGCAAATGTAGAAAACATCGACCACAGCCGGGGCTTCCACTGAGAGGATTACACTGCCCGGCGCTCGGCCGCAGCAATCAAGAAATCAAAAAAAGTACCTCAGGCAGCCCCAGTTCCAGCACCAGCTCCGCCGATAGGGAGTTGTGTCACAAGAAGTCAAGGTAAAGTCTACGCTGAAGCATTAACGGCATCCGCAACAGATCCATTCACCTACGCGGAAGCTATGGAAAGCCCTCAACGAGATCACTGGAAAAGAGCCATGGAGGAAGAAAGCACATCGATCTTGCTCAACAACACCTTCTCCGCTCTCAAATCCTGGGAAGCACGGCAACTGCAAGTTAAGCCGATTGGCTCTAAGTGGGTTTACAAGACTAAACACAATCGTGACGGGTCCACACTGTACAACGCACGGCTAGTCATAAAGGATACGAACAGACAGATTTCGGTGACACTTATGCCCCTGTTGGGAAGCTAACTACGTTTCGGTATCTCATCTCTCTCATTGGGAGACACGGGTGGAATATGGACCACTTGGATGTAGTGACCGCTTTCCTTAACCCCGAAATTGACGATGACGACATCTATATGACTTTGCCAGAAGGATGGCCAGAGGGCCTCAACGCACCAAAGATCGTTGTCAGACTCAGGAAAGCTCTCTACGGCCTTAAACAAGCTCCATGGCTATGGCACGACGATATCAGCACCATTCTACTCTCTTTTGGGTTCACTGAATCCCTTGCAGATCCTAACGTCTATCTTCGCAGTGACGGCATTCTGATACTTCTTTATGTCAACGATATCTCCATGTCATATCCGGAGGCCGCCGCCAAAGCTGCAATTGAAGTCAAAGTGAAACTCTCAGAGAAATACAAGATAACGAACCTCGGCCCGGCACGCCAATTCGTCGCCATCGAAGACTACCACAATGGTACCGGGGTCAGTCTCGGACAGAAAGCCTATATCATCTCAATTCTGAGACAATTCGGCATGGAGCACACTCACGATGTCTCGACGCCCATTGATACCAATGTAAAATTGGACTTGGCCGAGGATCAGGGGGAGAAGCAATTGGAAGATATCACAGACTATCAAGCACTCGTGGGATCACTAATGTACGCAGCACTTGCAACTCGGCCAGATATCTCGTATGCGGTCGCTGCTCTTTCTCGGTACAATTCGTGGCCAATCACCAGTCATATGACCGCAGGTAAGAGAGATCTTCAGTACCGCTAATCTACAGCGGATGTTTGACTACACTTCACCGGCAATGGAATCAGCATCAGCATCGCCATCGGCATCACCATGGCCATGGCCATCGCCACCGACATCGTCATCAGCAATAGTCTTGTAGGGTACTTGGATTCCGATTGGGCCAATGACAGCGTGGACCGCAAATCCCAGGGAGGCCATGTGTTTTTCGCCAGCAATGGGGCTATCTCGTGGTAGTCTCGAAAGCAAAGTCTCATCGCCATGTCAACTGTCGAGGCCGAGTTCATCGCCTGCTCGGAGGCCTCTAGACAAGCGAAATGGTTACTTCAACTACAAAAAGACATTCACGGCAAAGACTTACCACCGCTGCCAATCAACGGTGACAATCAGGGTGCTCTCACCCTTATCACCACGGGAATCATCAAAGCTCGAACTAAATACATCGACGTTTGCTATCACAACAGTCAAGATCTGCATAGAAGACGAAAAGTCAACAACTCCTACGTAAACACAAACGACAATGTGGCAGATATACTCACGACAGCACTTACTAAAGATAAGCATCCGAAGTTCACGAAAGCAATGGGTTTATGGTAATAGAGGTCGATTTAAGATTGAATTTGAGGTTGGATTTAAGGTTGGATTTAAGGTTGTTTCACTTTTCTTTTGGGCACGCGGATTTCCTTGTCTCTATTGATGGCCATCCTCAGGCTACGGTAGTGCTCTTTCCCTGCTCACTTGCCACGCAGGGTTTTAAGGAGGCTACTATGAAAATTACAGTTTGTTTGCTCCTTTGTTTGTTTGTTTTCTTGCTCCACAGAGCGTAGCAAGAGGGGGGAGTGTTGTATATATGGTTTATCTCCTATCGTATGGCTTCAGTTGGGCTGATGCATAATCTCTCTAAGATGATGGTCATTCCATACTCAGCTGGAGATGCCACTCAGCTGGAGATGCCAGCTGAGTGCGCATGCATGCGTACAAGACATACAAAGACATACTCCGACTACCGCGTATATAAGTCCATGAATGTACCTGTACTTTTGAAATACAAGCTTCTAGCAATCAGTATTTCAACATGGTTGCAAACGTAGACTCGAGTGATTGTAGATGTAGATGTATAGGTAAGATTATCGCTAGAGATATAAGGCTCGTGGCGAGCCGACTATATAAAACTGGGGTTACCCAGCTCTGGACAGGTCATGTGCAGCCGTGCCGTTACAGTATTCTGTACTCGGTGCATGCTGTACTCGGTGTCAACCTATGATCATGCCATGGAGGGATAGAGAGGGATGACTTAACTTTGTGTTCTGCGATCATGGTTGAGATGTGTTTGGGAAAGAGAGAGATGGGGGATGAAGATGAGAACGATGAGGAGGATAGTACTGGATATGAGATATCACGGGTACGACTTGCCTAATTGGATTGGGAAGACCTCGTATTGGTGTTATTACATGCCTGATCGGGACTCGTACCTGCTGTATCGGCGATTGTAAATTGACTCGCATACAAAATTCTCTTAAATACCAATGTCTCATGATGAATTATCCCATCTCCTCTACTATCACCTGAGAACACGAAGTGAATTCATCCCTCTCTGTCTCTCCATGCCATGATCAAGAGACAACACCGAGTACAGCATATACTGAGGACAGCATTCACCGAGTACAGCATACACCGAGTACAGCATACACTGTGTACTGCATCATCCCAACATCAACTTTCTCCCGCGCGCAGCGAGTCTCTCATCTCTCAGCAGACCATTTTGTACTCAATTCTCTGCATTCCCACAATTACGAGTTACCAAACGAATAGAGTCTCAGCTCCCATCGCGCCTTCCTCCCGATCTACCGCCTGCAGATTGACTGCCTCCAAGTACTCTTCCAATCTCGCTCGATCATTGGCTCCAAGTGCATCCCGAAACTCGCTCGGTCATGGCCTCCAACTGTATCCTTGACCTCGCTCGATTACGGCCTCCAAGTTCGCATGATCATGGTATCCAAGTACACCTCCAAACACCCTCGATCACGGCCTGCACGTGTTGACTAGGGATTTGGCCCGATGCCTTCTCTAGTGTTGGGTGCTGGCGGGCTCGGGCATGTGGCCGGTGGCTTGCGGCCCCCATGTGGCCTCGCCTGCCCCCACCAGCCTCGCCTGCCCACATCGGCCTCGCCTGCCCCCATGGCGAGGAGGAGGGCTCGGCACTGGTACTCGGCATTGGGCTCCAGCTTTGGCAGTCGGCATTGAGTTTTCCTTCTCTCTTCTTCGTATATAAGTCTATAGTTATCCTACTCTTTGGATAGATAGACAATTCATCATCTTCTCGTGTCAACAGGTTATGAGCCCGGCGTTTCCCTCCTAATCGACCTCTTTCAGTTGCCTTGGTGTCCCCTCCCGTTCTCCGTGGGTTGACTTGGTGTCCCCTCCCTTTTCCGTGGGTTGACTTGGTTTCCCCTCCCTTTCTCCGTGGGTTGACTTGGTGTCCCCGCTCCTGGGTTGACTTGGTGTCCCCACTCCTTTGGTCGACTGTGTGACGACCTCTTGTCGACTTGGTGACGACATCCCCTTCTTGCTGACTTGGTGATGGCAACCCCATTGGTCGACTGTGTGACGACCTCCTTGGTGACGACATCCCCTTCTTGCTGACTTGGTGACGGCAACCCCATTGGTCGACTGTGTGACGACCTCTTGTCGACTTAGTGACGACATCCCCTTCTTGCTGACTTGGTGACAGCAACCCCATTGGTCGACTGTGTGACGACCTCTTGTCGACGTTGTGATGACAACCGACTTTTGTGACGACCTTCTTGTCGACTTGGTGACGACAACCCTCCTTCAGCAGATTGTGTGAAGACCTTCGACTATCGACGGTGCAATGACAACCCATCATGATGACCGCCACGGTTAGCTAACTCAATGAGCGGAATTATCGTCTGTGGGCCATCGAAGCAGAAACCGTCCTATTCCGGCAGCGGCTTTGGAAGTTTGTTACTGGTGAGATGCGTGTTCCGAGGCCTCCGATTATACCATCGACATCTGGTGAAACCCCAACTACTCCCAAAGTGGCTCATGACCCCCGAGACTCTGACTATAACTTTGAACTACAATCAACTGAACCGGCATACCTATCAAGCTTCGATAGCTTTCTCAGGGACTGGGAGCGGTGGCTGATGAACAACGACAAAGCATCTGGACAGATCACTGATATGATGGAACCAACTATGCAACTGCGATACCGCGAATACAAGAAACCGAAAGAGCTCTGGGACAAAATCAGGGCAGATTTTGAGCAGATAGTCAAGTTCGATGGCCAGCATGAGCTGGAGAAGCTGGTATTGTGCAACCTTGACTCTTACTCGTCGGTCGCAGAGTGGATATCAGCTCAAGATGCGATCATCGGAGATCTGCCGATTTGTGATGTTACGATTGATGACAATTTGCGAACATTCTATATCCTATCGAACCTCCCGAAATCAGATGAATGGAAGATGTTCAAGACCTCCTTGGTGCTCAGTGGGAAAGCAGACACTACAGCAAATAACATCACGCATTTGCGATCATTTGAGGTCACCCTCCGCCGAGATAGTGGTATCAATCTGGACTCTGCCTTATTTGTGACGAAAAAGGGCCGTGGTCGGCAACCTGGTCAGACCAGCCAGAGGACGGGCTTTGTGTGCTATGGGTCTGGTGAGAAGGGTCATAAGATTATGAGTTGTCCGAATAGTGATAAGTGGGCATATGAGGAACAGAAGGTTAAAAGTGAGGCTAATCTAACTTCGACTCTGGCAATTGATTCCGAGTCGTACCTCTTCTAGATTGCCATGTTGCTTACTACTAAGGCCTGTGGGGGAGTAGGCTCGGTGGACTCAGTGTGCAGGAAGTTGGCCTCGGCCAGGTGGACTTAGGATTTAATGGGATTTGGAACTCGGAGGAGGATCTCAGACTTTTGTTTGTTTGTTTCTTTGGTTTTGTTTTATTTGTTTGGAAAGCCTTGGGCCAAACGGGGAGTGTTGACTAGGGATTTGGCCCGGTGGCTTCTCTAGTGTTTGGTGCTGGCGGGCTCGGGCATGTGGCCAGTGGCTTGCCGCCCCAATTGGCCTCGCCTGCCCCCACCAGCCTCGCCTGCCCACATCGGCCTCGCCTGCCCCCATTGCGAGGAGGAGGGCTCGGCACTGCTACTCGGCATTGGGCTCCGGCTTTGGCAGTCGGCATTGAGTTTTCCTTCTCTCTTCTTCGTATATAGGTCTATAGTTTTCCTACACTTTGGATAGATAGACAATTCATCATCTTCTCGTGTCAACAGCACGTGGATCGCCAAACTCTCTCGGTCTCTGCATCCAAGTGCTTCTGCAGACTCGCTCGATCACAGCCTCCCAGTCTGTCTCTGAAGTCGCTCGCTAACGGCCTCGAAGTGAATCTCCAAACTCACTCAATCACGGCCTCCAAGTGCTTCTCCAAACTCGCTCGATCACAGCCTCCAACTCTATCTCCAAAGCTGCTCCATTACAGACTCCAAGTGCATCTCCAAACTCACTCGATCACGGCCTCGGAGTGCATCTCTAAGTTCACTTGATCACAATGAGGTCAAACGGAGGAGCTAGAAGGTAGACAGCCCATCATGAGCAGTTCGCCACACCTCGCATGGCATCCTAATGGAATTCTTGAGACAGTGCGGTTCTGGCTCGAAGAGTGTAGGATGAACGTGCGAAGCTATGTTGAATGATTCCACCACACCGGACGGACCCAGACTGAGGTAGAGCTTAGTAGGGTCCGGTCCAACCGTTAGATCGGACTGGACCGAGCCCAAAATTGGCAGTCTGGGAGTCGTCGGGCTTGGTCGGGACCAGTCTGCACACATTTGTAATTTTGACATTGTTTCTTAGTCAAGTACAACTGAAAACATGACTCATCCTCACATTGATCACCGCACACCTCTGGATACCCACTGTGGTTGACATTATGACAGTTCTGTCTGTATATTTGGTGCCGTTGAGATATATTTCCCCCATGAAAAGACCGATACAGTGAAAAAATACCCTCAAGTTGGACACTGTGCTGGACTGGTCCAAATCAGTTCAGGCCAGGTCACTCCAGGTCCAGAAAATGTGGGGATTGATCTGATCCCAGTCCAAAAATTACTCGGACTTGATTGGACTGGACTTGGACAGACCCGGGCTGGACTGGTCCAAAGCTGGACATGTGGAATCATTGGATACAATACTTCCCGGCTGCGAGAATCCACGCAATTGGGTGGATCCACGCAATCCTGGAAACAGCGAGTGAGATCAAACAATGGGAAACATAGTGTCTGTATTTGGTATAATTCAATGATGTCTTTCTACTCTGGGGTCTCCGAAATATAAACTCCCTGTCGCTGAGTCGATCTCCATTATTCCTGTATCTTTGTATGTATGTATGTATGTTTATAGTGAGACTTAGATGATACATGCCGTAATGTAATGTATACTGTAGAAGGAACGCGAGGAGAGATTTTCCCAGCGTCACCCAGTGCATTGCAATCCCGATGCAAGCGTGTACCCAATGAACCCATTCCGACGTATGGTCACAGTTGGCCACAACGCCAGAGTGTTTGTTTAAAATATGTGACCGACAGAGCGAGAAGAAACACCAAAACGGGGATCGGAGGGTGTTATGCGATGCGACGCGTAGTATAGACCCCGGGAGTGGAGTAATCAGCCACCAGGGTGTCTCTGACGGCTCTGAAGGATTGCATCCACTCTGACGCAGCCATCCTGCCCCGACGGAAATGTTTTTTGCTGATCTAGTTCATAGATCTATTGTGCAAATATTCTTGAGGGTGAGTGATGGTAAATACTATGTATATAAAGGCCGAAGCTCAACTCAATAATCCATAGTATTCTTCAACAACGGTCCATTCTTTGACACACCATAATCAACATGGATAGCTTACCTGATGCTTCCCCTTTGCCTCCCATTTCAACCATGCTTGCTGGTGTCGTACCAGATGTGTTTGATGATCCAGTATTTCCGGATGATGGCTCCAGTCTTCTGAGTAGTGCACAAAATACACTGATGACACCCTTCTTTCACAGTTCACTGCATTCATCTGCAGTGGAGACTACTACAACTTCTGGCAGTACTATATTCAAGCGAAAGATGATCAAACGAAAGAATTATGTCTTCGAATTGGCCAATGGTTTAGAATATATCTCGAACAATGGAAAGCCATGCTGGCGTTTCATGCAATCTATACTACATCGTTTAACATTATTCATACAATTACGAATTGGAATGTAGATCCCAGTATTCCAACATCACATACATTCTCAGTCTCTGTCACCAAAGACATGATTGTCCATCTGAGGGATGTTCACCGAATCAATAAGGATGGACCTATGGATACCAATCCAGGAGTGACTGAGCGTATTGACAATGTCTTTGGAAAAGCTCACCAACGAATTCAGTTCAATCTGAATCTCTTTAAACAACTTCTTCTTCGCTGGATTAAAGTCAACCATATCTCATTTCGGCAAGTGGAACGTTATACATTTCGTACACTTCTGTTCTATCTAGTTGGATGTGTACGTTCTTTCTGATCATTTGTGAAACCTACCCCTAACCTTTTCAAAGTTGGCCAATTATACATCTCTGCAGGTAGCATTGCTAAAGTCACGAAATACTATTCGAGTTTGGATTATAACTCTATATGAAACATCAAAGCTAAACATTATCAATCACTGGGCAGGTCTTCCCACTCGATTTCACTTCAGCTTTGATTTAGGACATCACCAAACCATCATGCACTACTTCGGATCATTGCAAATTGCGTATCATTACAGGGTGCATTGCAGTATACATTACACAGCCTTCGAAGATTTTGTGGGAGACACACTGGTGGAAATCAAGATGAATCATTTTGGGCTGTAGCACAGGAGTACAACCTCGAAGGCAACATTGGTTACGTCACTCTTGACAATTCTACCAATAACGACACCACTATCAACTTCATTGCTGCCAACCTGGAAAATCTGCATATACACTTCAAACATATCATCTGTAGACTCCGATGCCATGGACATAGTATCAACCTCGTAGTCAAACGATTTCTCTGGGGTGATGATGCAGAAACATTTGAAAAAAAGTTTGAATCTCTTGCCAATCTGGAAGACGATGACGCGGAACTTCTGCTCAGGCGCAAAAGAGGTTCTCTTGGCAAGCTGTATAACTACATTGTGTGGATTGGACGAAACCCACAACGAAGAGACAAATATGCAGAAAAGCTTCAGCAATTGTGTCCTGAATGGACTGCTTCATCATTAGTCCATGGAAACGAGACTCGATGGGGTGGGAATTATGATGAACTAGTCCGAGCACTGGATCAGAGGGACGCCCTGGATGAAATTGTATTCACTGTTATTCGTCACAACTTGCATGGCAAGCGTGACAGTCTTGCGACGGCACTTAAGTACGATGAACTTACACCAGAAGACTGGTCAATTCTAACCAATATTATGCGATTTCTTCAACCATTCTGGAGGTGGCAGTTAGTGCTCCAGGCTCACCGAACACATGGTGCTCAATATGATGTCTTGCCAGGGATGGATGAACTGCTACTGCATATTCCTCCCTGACCCCAGACCCAATCAGCAATCATATGATTACCGCTATCAATAATGCCTGCGCACTACTATTTAAGTACTATAACAAGGTCGATGAAACCCTTGTTTAATTGTGTGCAATTGCATTACACTCTAAAATGAAGCTGCAGTGGTTCCAGGATGAATGGCAAGAGTGCCAAAGTTGGATTGTTAGTGCTGAGTTGGATGTACGAAGCCATTGGACCTCAGAATATCAATCAACGGGGCCACCAGTACGGACTTCATACCCATCCACTCCTTCCATTACCATCACAGAGGTTGCAAACATTGTACCAAACTGGAAGTCGAAGAAACACTAGCGACAGGTTGCCCAATCAGTTAATCAATTCGAACAATTCCATGAGCGTGGTACTGAGGATGACCTACCTGAAGGTGCCCTGCAGTATTGGGTTAATCGACACCCTCACCAGTCATTGCTTGCACAGATGGGTGTGGAATTGATGAGTATTCCTGCTATGTCAGATGAACCAGAATGAGTATTCAGTAGTGCAAAGTTGCTGATCAGTAACGTAAGAAACCGCTTGGAGGATGACATCAATGAGGCATCTGAATTCCTAAAATCATCGATTCAACAGGGCTTCATCTTTGGAGCAACAAGGTCAGACATTGTGCAGATGGAGCAGATGCTGAAGGATTTTGCTTCACGGTCAGGGTAATTGTAATGAGTTTTATATACTGTTGACTAGGGATTTGGCCCGGTGGCTTCTCTAGTGTTCGGTGCTGGCGGGCTCGGGCATGTGGCCGGTGGCTTACGGCCCCCATTGGCCTCGCCTGCCCCCACCAGCCTCGCCTGCCCCCACCGGCCTCGCCTGCCCCCACCAGCCTCGCCTGCCCCCATCGGCCTCGTCTGCCCCCATGGCGAGGAGGAGGGCTCGGCACTGGTACTCGGCATTGGGCTCCGGCTTTGGCAGTCGGCATTGGGTTTTCCTTCTCTCTCTCTTTCATATATAAGTCCATAGTTTTCCCTTCTCTTTGGATCGACAGACAATTCATCTTCTTCATCTTCTTCTCCATCATCTTCTCGTGTCAACATATACATATTATTATGTACTTTGGGAGAGATCCATGGATGTCGACGGTTGACCACTGGGGATGGTGAAAAATCAGTTCGTGGCCGTCCTTTCCGTCCTTCCTCATCCTAACTCAGACAGATGGCACCGTCTCCGTCTTGCCCTTGGACGGACGGCGCATTGCCGTCCCGTCCCCGTCTTGGGTGATCCCGGACGGACGGGAAGGTTGAGAACACTGCTGGTCTCTGGTTTTTCATATCTTTAATATTGATAGAACGGTTGAGGAAAAACCTTTGATTTTCGCCATTTTTTGGGTGTTTTTTAAGAGCTGCTTTATGAATTTTAAAGGCGTCGTAAATCGAAGACCAGGAGGTAAAAGAGCACTAAATTATACATATTTCACGTATACATTACTTTGTGGTTGGACAAATATCCGCAGACTCCAGTGGACTGACTTTGTGACATTATTGTCAGTGCAGCGGATGGGAGAAAAGAAAGAACTTGTTTTTGCCGATGCTGGCTACGATCGGCTGTATCCCTCAACGAAGTAACCAGATCAGCTCACGGAGAGTGTAGGCTCCCCAAGCTGACTAGTTTGTTCGCGGAGCCCAGTTATTCTGCAGGTTGACCGGTCACTCCGCGGACTGACATCCTCCGCGAACTGACTAGAACGGACTGCGATTTCCCTGTGTTCCCAAGCGGCCTGGATTGTTAACGGCGTGCAGATCAGGCCGGCCGCATAGGAACTCTGGATTTTTCTGGGCTGAGGATTCACGTCCGCCTCAGCCCTAGGGTTTTGAGGTTCAGGACTGCCACCCTATGGGGTCTTACAGCCTAGTAAAAACCGAACTTCAAGCTGGATGGTCTCGGGGCGATGGGAAAAACAAGCCACCTATTTTCACCTATCAATGCGAAGTGGAACAGTGTGGGAAATTCTGACCGGATTAGAAAATGCCGAACTATCCCCTGCTAGACAATCGGAATTTTCGTTCGCCAGACGTAATTGCCCTGTAAGACCAAAAGCTATGAAAAGGAAAAGTATGCATGCCTTTATATACACTGCTACCATATGGAAGTTGGGGACAACCGTGTGCGTGTATTCTATGATACAGAGAACACAGAAGGAGAAAGACTGGAGATATATACAGAAGGCATCAGCCCCTGCAGCAGTACCGTGTATCAGACCTGTAACATCATGTACATCTGTAACATACACCAGGTGGAGATTTGTGAGTGATAATTCGTGAGTTAGTCCCCGCAAATGACTTCGAGCATTAGAAATCACTTTCCAGTCCTTTTCAGCTGCTTCGGTAGCATTTGCAACCACTCTGCAGTCCATTCCAGCAACCTCCAGTGCCTTCGCGCTTTCTCTTGAGTCCAGAAAGCGGCCGCAAGGGGATTGAGGAGTCATCTGGTGAGGGAGGAGACGCCATACTTTAAATACAGCGAATGTAATATGATTACATAACAAACAAAACCACTTCCACAACTCTATGCTAATAAAAGTAGACATAAGAGAATCATCGCCACACCGCCATCGTTTCCAATATCCCTACTAACCATATAATATACCGCCCTACCTTCTTCCTATGTAACGTCCAAATATCTTGTTCTCACAAAACAGTCAACTAGCAATCAACCAAATATTCCTTAGTCAAAGTTCAGACGAACGAAATTATCCACAGAAGCAATGTCAAATACAACCGCTACGGGAAATGTCAGCTTAATGATTAGAAGTTGTGCGAAATTGTTGTCTTACAGTATATAACGATGAGCGGGTGGACTGGTTAATGTTATTGCGTGCCACCGCGGAGCAGCCCGACAATGGCCTGATGCCCGTATCGGTTGGCCAGGTTCAGCGCAGTAGATTCGCTGGAATCCTTGGCCTCGGTATTAGCATCGTGTTTGATCAGGAGCCGAACGGTGGCCTCGTGCCCATTTGAGGCGGCCCGGTGCAGTGCCGTAGATCCGTTAGAATTCTGGGCCTCGATATCGGCGCCGCGGTCAATGAGGAGCTTGACAGTGTCCGTGTACCCGTGCGAGGCTGCCAGGTGAAGTGCTGTCTCTTTGTACGAAGTCTGGGCATCGGTATTGGCGTTGTTGTCGAGGAGGAGTTCAATTATAGTATTGTACCCGTACCATGCGGCCCGGTGCAGCGCCGTTGATCCACTAGAATTCTGTGCCTCAATATTTGCGTGGCCGTCGATGAGGAGCTGCACAGTGTCCTTGTGCCCGCGCGAGGTTGCCAGGTGAAGTGCTGTCTCGTTGTACGAAGTCTGGGCTTCTATTTTTGCGTTACTGTTGAGGAGGAGTTTTACGGTGGCCTTATACCCATACCAGGCGGCCAGGTGCAACGCCGTTGATCCACTCGAATTCTGGGCCTCGATGTTGGCACGGTGCTTGATGAGGAGTTGGACAGTGTCGTTGTGCCCACGCGTGGTTGTCAGGTGCAGTGCCGTATATCCGTATGAATCCTGGGCCTCGATCTTGGCGCTGTTGTGGATGAGGCGCTCGACCGTGTCCTTGTGTCCATTCCTGGCGGCCCAGTGCAGCGCTGTCTTCCCTTCGCGATCTTCCGCCTCGATATCTGCACATTTCAAAATGTCCTTCCCATCTTTACCTTTTGCCTTGGAGTCGGTGTCTTCACCAAGTAGCACTGCTACTGATTTCTCCCACCCTCCCATTGCTGCCAAGTGCAACGGGGTCAAACCTCTTCTGTCCTTCGCATCGATACCTACATTACCTGCCCTCAAATGCTGCAATGCTAGCTTATTCAATGTTCCAGCTCCCGCAGCTAAATGTAAAGCGATTCTTCCGTTTTTCTCGCGTGCTGTTAGATTTGCTCCCTTGCCCCGTAATAGATCTGCTACACCCCAATGTCCTTGATACACAGCCCAGTGAAGCGGCGTCCATCGCTCATTGTCCTGAACATCGACATTGGCGCCTGCTTCAAAGATTAATGTTGCGATATTGTGGTGACCGTTCTGGGCTGCGCAATGTAGTGCCCCGGTGCCATTTCGAGCTTGCGCATCCACCTCCGCCCCTGCCTGCAAAAGCATCCAACCAATAGACTCATTGCCATGCCATGCGGCATAATGAAGAGGCGTCCACCCAGACAAGTCTTTCAATTTTAAGCCTACTTCTGCAGCTCCTTGTTTCAATAACATTCGAACGGTTTCCTCCTTGTTGAGCACTACAGCATAATTTAGTGGTGTCCAGCCAAACATATCAGCACAGCTTTGATTGGAACCTTCCGTTAATGACTCTTCAGCTATACGGTTGCTGGGGCTTTCATTATTTATTATGGCACAGTGGAGAGGTGTCAATGCCATAAGATCTTTTTCACTGGCAGGCAGTGATTCCAACAGTATAGACGGTTCCATATCCGGACCGCTAGAGTCACTGCTGAGATGCTCTTTCGTGCTGAAGGGGAGAACATCAGGAGGTAATTGCATGGCTTCAGAAGGTGCTTTGGAATAAGTTACGGGACTGTCGTTTTTGGAACGATTGGTTTCGGTGTGATATCGGCGTTGAATTCTATACATCTTTCTAAAGCAGTCGATGAGTGAATTGTCGGCATTCTCTAACTCCTTTACTAGGGATGATCTCAAGCGCTCGATTTTTTCCACTGCGTCAGAATCGTATTGCAGTTTTGCCCAAAGATCCGCAGTAGCGCACACTACCTGAGAAAAGTTGAAAAAGACGGCCGTTCCTTTGATGACGACTGGATTGTTTGGTTCAAATCTCATACATGTACGAAAGAGCCATAAATATATATCTGTGGCTTCCTTCCAATGGCCAAGTGCTTCGTGGGACTTAGTAGCCTCTTGTGCATACTCTACTATGCAGTAAGGAACAGGTAGCTTCTGTATCATGCAGAGTGGCGGTACGATGCTAAGATATATGTCATCCAAACTTCCTAGCCCTGCTCTCTGAATGTCCTGTGCAAGTTTCGATAAAATATTATTCCCAAGTCGAGTGGATGGCCAATTATCGCCTTGTGAATCTCCTGGACGAAACGTCGTTTCGCCTCCCAATCGTGGTATGTTTTTCGCGACGGCCCACATGAAGTTCGAAAACATATCTTGTGCGAGTAGAGGCTCGAGGGAGGAGTTTGAAATTACCGATAGATATGGTGGTTTTGAATCTTGAATTTCTGCATTGGTGTCATCTTCAGGGCGAAGTTCACGCACACGAAAGTATCTGTGAACTGTAGTCGGCAGAGGGATCTCGTCTTCGGAGTCTGAATTTGTGAAGCCGAAAACTCGGCTGCCGTCGATCTTGATAATATCCTCTGGAAGCGTGTCATTAAGTCCTACCTGCACTGCTTCTGAAATCGCACTTATGCCGTCGCCAAGATATAATTGCAAATTCGTCAGATAGTATTTCTCTTTGCGGCCTAGAAGTCGAATACTGCGCTTTCTCAGCCCGGCACTTCCATGGCGCAATCTCTCATTGGAAATGGCAATCCATGAATCCTCATCAGCGTTTGCCTGCTCATCCTCTTCAACAGAATATCGCCACAGTGACATAATAGCCTCGATTTCGGCAACATTGGCTTTCCATCGACCATCCTCAAGCTTGATCATGAGGTATATTGAGCTTTTCATTTCACCGCGGGCATGGCCATTGATTGACCAGCTCATCTCCTTCCTTCCGCTATTTCTTTGAGGGATGAAGAGCGTATTCATCACTACTTCAATTGCGGTGGCCGTTATTGATGCCGCATCAAATGCCATTGGGACCCATCTACTGAGAAGACCTATACGTTCTCGTACCTTGACAACATGATGCGCTCCGCTTGGTGGATGTTGCTCATGGAAGTTGTATCCATTGGTATCTGTACCGGTCACAATTCCCCAATTCCAACAGATCTTGCTCTGGAATCCATGTGATATGTTTTCATTACTGCACCGAATATCCAACCAGAGGTCACTGGAACCGCTGGTAGGCCAGAGGTCACCTGCATCTCTTGCAATCCTAGTGGCTACCCAGTCGAGCTCATGGCAATACGGTGTACTTTGGGCTGAAGGACGCAGAGCCAACCCTCGACGGACCCATGCTCTCACTACCGTCATAAGTAGGGTTGCCACCAGTTGGGCAACTGTAGCCGACCAATGCACCCCTCGTAGACCGGTACTATCAACAAGGGTATTAGAACACCATCAAATGAAGGCAATATTGGGGTTCGGGTTCTGTTACAATTGTACGATGAATCCACAAACACTAATAAGTGTTCCCACAACTACCAGTATTTGGGAGGACTTGGACTCAGTTGGCATGTAAGATTCATCTGATTTGCAAAAGCGGCAGAGTTTGCGATACAGATTAAAATTGCTCTCAACCGGAAGAGCAATTGCAGCGTCCTCGGAAGTCGCAGACGCATTTATAGCCAGCCGAGATGTAAGGAGCGATTCTCGAGAACCCTGAGCAAAGATTGCGCACGAATCAAACACCTGGTCGTTGACGTTCGCACCTTGTTGCAGCCAAAAAACACCCACCCGGCGTTCAGGTCCTATAGTGAGGCGTTCTAATTCGATAAGATCTTTCACGATCCGTTGTACCACGTTCTCCTCATCGTGAACGTTGCTGTTTATGAACTCATGTGCAATCGTACGCCTTATACCTCGACGTACCAGTTCATTCTCATCATGCAGTCTCAACTCCTCCGCAACTATACTTGTGAACTCGCTGATAATATCTGTTTCCATATTCGCCACTGTACTCTTGTTAATGGTCCATAACTCTTCTTTGGTGCTTCGTTCCACAATGAAAGAGCAGATCAACATCCCAGTTACCAACACCAGCGTTCCTATCGCACTCAATGGGTAGGCATATGGAGGAATAACTCGATCTCCCTTTTTGTATCGAAGATTGGGGTGATAGGTGATGAATCCAGTGAATATCAACACACTCGCCTGTAGAACGACCGCAATTACCGCAAAAATATGCAGTTCCAACCTCCTATTCCTCTGCTAGGGGCGCAGATTGAGGAATATATTTGGTGCATCTCTCGAGCTTTTTATGGTTTTTCCTCCCAACAACTGTGCCTGACTAGCCCCTAGCGCCCTTTCATCGTCATTAGGTACAATCATACAAGACGAGAGATTGTTGATGCGTGACTTCATTCTGGACCGAAGGGAGTCGATAGATTCCGCAGATTCTATAGTCGATAGTCAGTAAAAGGCGGTGTACTCTCTGAGTTGGCTTACTCTTCGCCCGAGTTAGTAGCCCCTTAGCAACCGCATCCTCGAGAGTAAACAACCCGCACTGTCGCCCAAATCGCAGCGTGGGAAAATAAAGCAATTCAACAATTTCCGGTGATCCCATCATTCGTACGATTGTCTGACCGTTCCATAGCTCACAAACATCGGAGGATGTCGAAGACATCAATTCGACCTCAGCAGCCGCTCGATTCTCCCTAGCTCGTCCAATTATAGCCTTCAGCCATATCGGGCCACCAACTCTTATAGCCCCGACGATGGCAGTGATGACACCTAAAGGGGCCATTGCAAAGATAATGTTATCTGCCCAGCCCATTGACTGGCTCATAAACTGCATCGCCACCTGTTCCCCAAACAAGGCCAGAATTGGGCCAAGATCTGAAAAGAGATTGTTGCTGAAATCATCTCCATCGTCGGTGGCGGCAGCTATGTATGGGAATATTGCGACAACGATAAGAATAACTGCGCAAAATTGTTTCGCTTTAACGCGCCCGCACTGAAGATAGATAAACATAGCGATAGAGTTGAGAGACTCTGATTGTATATATATAGGGTTTCGGGTGTAACTGCTTAGCCTATGGTTTAGTATGGTGCGGTGTGAAATTGCATACTTACTTACTACCGTTCCTTGTCTGAGTTGAGATAATAAAGTTATTCTGCGGTCGAATCGAGTCTATACTCTATACTAAGGCACGAGCGAGTGTGCAGCAACTCAAGCACTACTTTATAGCTAGCGAGTAATGTAGTTCGTGCAGCGATTGGTTATGATGATAGCTCGAACGCCGGAAATTGCAATAGTAACATGTGCCAAAAAGTGAGGCGATGGGTCTCATTGGACAAATGTCAGATTCAGCGTGCAGCAGCCTTGCCAAGCAACCACCCTTGTACCGACCCACCGATTGCAGCATCACATGCAGGAATTTGACTATTGCCAAGATGTTTATTTCAGCAGCAGCAGACATTGGAACACCGAAATCAAATAGAAGCAAACATATTGTGATTGATTCAATGCCGATAGCTGCTCAATTGAATTATGTAATACTATTAAATATTGGCATCACGGAAAGTGTGGCACCATCCATTTCAAAAAACACGACTGGTCAAACAGTGCCCTCCAAGTCTGCAAGCTATACCTGCTTCCATTCTCATGCACACTTTTGAGGCGGGGTTTTGAGTTATTACCAGGATATGAATGCATGTATTAGCATACGAATGGGAATGCATGATTTGGATGCAACGAATCGAGAAACTGGTGGAGTTGCATGGCCTCGCTTGGCGTGCATCCGGATGTGTGAGGGTGTGCACTTTCGCAATCATGTGCACTCGGAAACTGCCTCAAACGGAGCCTACCTGCGCCCACTCACACTTACAATGATAGACACGCAAATCGAAGTTTGCTTTGCCGGGCTGAAAATTACATACGACTACAACTAAGGAAATTCTTTATTTCGGTGGCAAACGTAGGTACATGTCTCAATTGATACTCCTTCGCTAACTTCTTTCGTTATTGTTTTTCATTACAGGTATTCTCTCTACATTTGTAATAATATTAATTTGATCTTTTCATTAGCATTGACCGCTGTCGCTCTTTTGTTAACGTTATTGTAGCTGCTGTTTCATACCGGCATTGTAAACATTTGCCCATACTCCTTCTGTGGAACGTTGTTAGAACAGTCATTTAATTGTGACAGCATGGAGCATCCACTTGCAGACTGTATAGATCTCAACATGAGATTGGAATTCCTGTCAAAAATGCTCACTATCCACTCTTAGCATATACATTTATCGCCAAGCACGGCCAGTCCCGACATACTGTACTCCCTTTTCGTGACCATGCCATCTACCAATAACTGCTGCCGGATTACCTCATCACCTAGGCAAAGAGAAACTGCAGATGCCGTTGAATACCTAGTTTCCGTTAGTGAGAGTAGCGAGTGAGGAGTGGCAATGAGTGTCAATGGTTGCACCAGGATAGCGGACGATATACCCGAAGATTCTCTCTATGTACATTGAGTCTTTCTCCTGCTTCTTTCCGTACCATACTATACCGATCATAGTAGTTGGGACGTCAGCTGTCAGCGGGGGTGTCTGTCCCAGGCTTCTAAACAAGTTTTCAGCGTCGTTCAATTTGTCCAGTCTGGTAAAATGTCAGCTTAGTATGCAGATACCGGGGGATTGCAAGTATATTAAAAGACTACTTACCTGTGAAGAGAACCCAATGGCACAACGGCAGACGAATTGAAGTCAGTCCACCCTTTCCACCACGGGTTCTAGCCTGTTGGACGGATTAGGAGTGCGGCGATCACGTGGCGTTGGGTTAGGGTTGATGGGCGGAGCCGCATGCACATTACTTCTTGGGTGCGCGTTAGTTAAATGAATAAAGGTCAATATACGCATCACCAATTTGGCAGCTGCACGCACAAATTACCGTACGATTTTTTCTGTGCCAAGATTTGGTCAGCATAACCAACTCCTTCCACGCCATTGACAGTTGAAACTGCATCTGGGTACAGTATTCGGACTTCAGGGCTTCACCCGGTCTAGACTCTGTGTCAGTAGACTTCCCCATCAGTCAGGTCAACCCCCTCCACAATTATAAACCTGCCAGGCAAACCTTGTCCTATTCTAAATAGATGTCAGGCGCGAACTCCGTCCAAACCACTGTGCTAGGCAAAGTAGCCTATGCACACAGTCAAGAGTCCCAACTGTCCGGTCAGACTACAGTCTTTGGGGCCCCGGAGACGCGTTCAGTTAGGGGCTGCTGCTGATATACCTGGTCCATCCCACGCAGGTGTCCTAGGACCAGGACCCCATACAGTTAACTGTAGTCTAAGATCAGTAATGGTATTCTGTTACTGGAAGCGGTAGCGTCGAATCTGTATGGGTGGACCTGAAAAGTAGCGCCAGGATATGACGGGAAATCTTTGTTTAGTGGGTTGCCTGACTCGCACTTATGTACAATGAGGTGAAATCAAGAAATAGTAAAGTAAATATTGTATGGTACCGACCTGAATTCGCTTCATCTAATACGCTAAAATGAAAGCTGAAAGTCGCAAGATGATACTAGATTTTTTGTTGGACATTCACCGCACCCAGGTCCGCCCGAGTGGCGGATCGGTCAATCTAGTCTTGCCAAAATTATGTATATATGCAGAAAGTTCAGTGTACAAATTCCAATGATATAGCGGAGGTACAGAGAATGCGTTCAGTTGCGTGCAGAGGACTTACAGTTATAGTTGCTTTACCTAGCTCTTTGATTCAATTAGTTTGTTTGATTAGTTTCGGCCCAGAGAGTGAGGCCCTACAGTCCTATAGTTATTAAAAAATTTGCCCTAGTCTTCCGCAGTCCTAGTTCTCCTAGCCCGAATCTTATCGGACCTAGCTTTGGACGGACGGGACGGATTATTGGAATTCCTGTACACGGTTTTCCAGAATCCATCCGATCCTAGACCTCCTCCTCGGCATGGGGCTGGTGGCGGCCCATAGAGGCCGCAAGCCATCGGCCTCATGCCCGCAGCCTTAGGCTGATGGGGGTTGCAAGCCCCCGAATGCCACGGATGGCACCGGGCCAAATCCCATCCCAACAAACCAGTGCAGGTACAACGCAATATGTACATGTTGGAATTCCGAATAGTCGGGTGGAACCTGGCTAGGAATGGGGCGGAAGTTTCATCGTCAATACCACTGGAACACCGTAGCGAGCACAGATTGGGGACAGGCTTCCCAGTATAAGGGCGCACTCTAGTCTCCTCGAACCTAGGAACATGGTCGTAGGGTGGTATGAGCAGACACATAGGTCCCGGATCGGGGATCTAGCGGAAGTTGCTTGTATTGCTGCGAATTTCCCACCCAATTTAATTCCATTAAACAAAGATGGAATGCATCAACACAGCTAACAGCTACTCTTCACCATCACTGACCTCTGAGACTACTTGATGAGCTCTATCGCTAGATAGACGGGCTGTCGCGAAACCTTCAAGCTTTCACTCGCATCTTGGACCCATCATATTAAGACGAAGACCGGAGTCAGATTGGTTCCATTTGGTGGCTATTAGCCTCTTGATTGTTGACACTTTGTGCAGGTGCTGGTGACTTATGATGGTGCGAGGAGAAAAGATATTCGGTCTCGAGTCTCGAACTGAATCGATGTGAGCGGATCTATCCGTTATCTAATCCATCTAATCCATGCGGTTCGCCTCCATCAGCCATATCACATCCTCACGGTCTCCTGCCAATGACTTCCGTCTGTTGAATTAGGTGAAGTCGCTTGATCTAACTACAGGTATATCTATGCCTGACATACAATTAGAGTGCGGAGATCCCGTCCGAGACCGATAGAGTGACGAGTAAAGTGGCGAGTGAAACATTTTGTGTTGCTATAGTACTTAGGTGAGAACCGTATGCGTCCATTCTATGATACAGTGAAGAAGAGAGAAGGAGAAAGACTCGATTTATATACAGACGATCATGGGGAAAATTCTGATGCTTCATCACTTTGAGTCACTTGCCACCTGATATGTAACATTTTGGTGTGGCGGGTTCCCAGATTGAGACACCATGTATGGGTGTATCGGTGATTCCGAAATATCTAACACTGCCAACAGCAGTTTTTCCGTGCCCACTCACACTCATCTTACAACAGCTAGCAAAGACGACCGGATCTGAGACGAAACTCGGGGGAGGTTCGTGATCTAGTCCATGTACTTCAGGATATACCACTAGTTAAAGACTTACGAAATGAGGACAAACCTTCCGCATCATTGCTCCCACCCACCGCTCTCATGGAATAACCTCAACTGGATCCGGGTCATCATACGCCCGCTGCAACAAATCCCCATTCCCATGACAAAAATACTGCTCATCAACAACCTTCGGGAACCCCTCCACCTCCTCCATCATCTGCGCATATCCCTCAACGGGGGACGTACTCGGCGAGCTCCGTATCGCATACAAAAACATCCTCGCCACAAAATCATATACAGTCTCAAAGTCCGTAATCAAGCTATACTTCTCCTACCGGTACACCTACACCCCTATCAGCCTCCCCCTATCTTTTGTGCGAGAGCGCCATACCATAGAATAATTATCAATCTCAACAAACGCATAATGCAACCCATCCGACATGATCCCATACACGGTGGTATTCTTCTTCCTGGTGACTAGGGATTTGGCCCGGTGGCTTCTCTAGTGTTCGGTGCTGGCGGGCTCGGGCATGTGGCCGGTGGCTTGCGGCCCCCATTGGCCTCGCCTGCCCACACCAGCCTCGCCTGCCCCCACCAGTCTCGCCTGCCCCCATCTGCCTCGCCTGCCCCCATGCTGAGAGCTCGGCACTGGTACTCGGCATTGGGCTCCGGCTTTGGCAGTCGGCATTGAGTTTTCCTTCTCTCTCTTTCGTATATAACTTCATAGTTTTTCCTTCTCTTTGTATCGTCAGACAATTCATCATCTTCTCTTCTTCTCCATCATCTTCTCGTGTCAACAGGTTATGAGCCCGGCGCTGAGAGCTGGAATCGACGCCTACTATTAGTATTTGTTACTGCCTCTCCTCTGCCCCTGTTCCAGTGGATCGAGCCGACATCTATTAGTTTTCTTGTTTATCGTTTCTCCTCTGCCTGCCTGCATTGGACTGAATCGACGCCTAGTAGTAATGCCTCTCTCGTTTTCTCAACCTCCGCCTCTCTATTGTTTCTTAACCTCTTTATTGTCTCGCAATCCTGTTTTCAACCTCCGCCATGTCGACCACGGCTACCAAACTCAATGAGCGCAACTATCGACAATGGGCCATAGAAGCGAAAGCCCTACTTCGAGCGCAAGGCCTCTGGAAATACGAATCTGGAGAAATGCGTGTTCCCAGGCCTCCGATTGTAGCGACCAGCTACACCTCCGCGACTACTCCCACAGCTCGTGACCCTCGAGATACCGATTACAACTTCCTCCCGGAATCGACTGACACGTCCTACCACAATCAGTTCTACCACTTCCTTCGCGATTGGGAACGCTGGCAGATGAACAATGATCAGGCATGCGGACAACTCACCTCCCTGATGGAATCCACGATCCAGATACGGTACCGGGAACTCACTTAGCCGACTCAGCTCTGGGATACGATCAACTCCAACTTCGAAATGGTCGTCAAGCTCGAGAGTCAATACGAGATTGCGAAGCTCACATCATGTCATCTCGAGTCAGATCCCTCAGTCACCCAATGGATCTCAGCCCAGGACAAGATAATCAATAACCATGCCGTATGCGATATCACGATTGAAGACTCTTGGAGGAAATTCTACATCATGTCCAACCTCCCGAATACCGAAGAATGGTGAACCTTTGTATCCACACTCGAGCTCAGGGAGAAGGTGGACACAGTGGCGAGTATCGTCACCCACCTCCTGTCCTTCGAAGCCCGCCTCCGCAGGGCCCGCGGTCTTGCTCCAGATGTCGCAGTATTTTTAATGAAGGAAGGTCGAGGACGACACTCGAATCGTGAAAAGGGCAACGACAGGAAGGGTGACGAATGGAAGAGCCAGGTCATATGCCATGGATGTGCAGTAAAGGGCCATATCAATGCGAAGTGCTGGAGTAAGCTTAAGTTGGCCTCGTGTGAGACATCTAAAAACAATGCTAACCTGGACACATCAACCTCTACTGCCGAATCTGGGTCGTTCCACTTCTCGGTCATATATTCGGACCCTGTCTTGGACTCTACGTCAGACTGTGTGATAACGGTCAATTTAGCATCGGCAAATCGATCAGCCGATTATTGGATTCTTGACACCGGTTCAACAAATCAAGTCCCCGGCAATCGTCACCCCTTTGAGTCATTTCACCCCACGCCAAAGTGGGAGCATCATATCAAGACGGCAAACAACAGCTTTGTCAATGCTGAAGGCTCTGGAAACATGTCGTTTTATGTCGACAGGCCAAATGCGAAGCCCGCGAAGATCGTCCTTCGACATGTTCTATATGTGCCAGCCTGCGGTACAAATAATCATCTCAGTAACATCCAGTTAATGCAGAAAGGAGTTAACTTCGATTTCAACCTCAATGGAGCCACGGCGAGACTTGGATCAGTCCTCGTATATGAAGCACCACTCATCAACGGTCTGTCCGTGCTCAAAGCATCTGCGGCCTCACTGTCGAAAGCCTCGGTGGCAGTAGATGATCCACTGCGCTCCAGTCTGAATTCCGAGATCTCTGAGGCCTATTTCAACATTCGTCCCACGGTTGATGATAAGGATATCCTAGTTTGTCATGCTCCCCTTGGCCATCTATTCTTGCCAGCTATCAAACGGCTCCCAAGTGCAGTCAGAGGTATCCAATTGCATGCTAAGAGCCCATTGACATGCACATGTGAAGCCTGTATCATGGGCAAGATGTTCCGGGAGCCATTCCAGCCTGTGAGTTCAGAGGATAAGGCAAAGACGCGACTTCTTGAGTTGATTCATTCCGATGTGATCGGCCCAATGCACACTCAGATGATGTGCGGCTACGGATATATGATTATGTTTACCGATGACCACTCGTGGTACACCCAGGTCTACTTTATGAATGGCAAATGCGAGGCTCCAGCGAAGTTCAAGGAGTATGTGGCGAAAGTGGTGAAGCAGAACCCAAAGTCTAAGGTGTGCAGAATTAGAGTTGATGGCGAAGGCGAGTATGCTAGTCATGAGAAGTTTCTTGAGTACTTGGCAGACGAAAGCATCATTAGGGAAGTATCAGCCCTATACTCACAGCAACAGAATGGCATTTCGGAGAGAGGCAATCGCACAGTGCTGGACCCGGCGCGGTCTATCGTGAAGCATTCTGGGATGCTGAACAAGCTCTGGGCCGAAGCTGTGTCCACAGCGGTCTGCATCAACAAACACCTACCATCCCGAGCTCTCCCCAATCCGACGCCTTTCGAAAGAAGGACGTGGGAGAAGCCTGATATCTCCCATCATCGAACTTTTGGCTGCTTAGCGTTTGGATGGATCCATGGCGACCTCAGGAAGAAGCTTCAAAACCAGGCTTACAAGTGTGTATTCGTCAGTGACTCGGCAGAAATATCGACACAGTACTGAGTTATGGAAGTCAATTCGGGCCGAGTATTCATTACTCCAGATGTCAAATTTGATGAGTCTACCCTATATCACAAGCTACTAAAGACTAAGCCTGTAAAGATCACGCTCGAACCAGCAGAACAAGATAGGGATTCGGAAATTGGGGACGAGCCTCCCAAAGCCGAGATTCAGGCTCTGAAAGCCATAGTAGTGCATCGGTAATCAGCTGCATCACCTCTTGCGATCAACCCAATTAACGACTCGGATGATGATCTCACACTGCCTCCAGAGACACCGCCTCAAAAGCCAAGATGTAGCGGAAGAACTGAAGCCAATGTCAGTATAGCCATGATGATCCAGCAAGGCCCAAAGACATACCGCCCAGCATTCCACGCAGAAGACGCTGAGTAATGGAAAGCAGCTATCGGCAAGGTGGTGGCATCAATTGAAAACCATGAGGTTATATCCTTTGTTGAGAAGGTCCCAGAAAGTGCTAGTATGATTGGAAGCCGATGGGTTGTGGGAAGAAAGCTAATGGCCAATGGGACAATTGCCAAATGGAAAGTTGGACTTATCGGCCGCGGTGATCTCCAAAAGCCTGGCGACTACAATGACATCACCTCTCCAGTCATTGATTCTGCTTCGATTCGGCTTGCCCTCGACGTTGCACCCATGCACCATTGTGAGATCGCCGTCCTCGACATCCCGATTACCTTCCTCGGCTGCCCGCTGCATGAGACTCTCTATATGCGTCTCCCAGAAGGCGAATGGCCCGATCCATATGGCCGCACCGGACCCCTCGTCAAGCTGAATAAAACTTTGTATGGCATCAAGCAGGTGAATCGGGAATACTATGACGAAGTCTTTGACTTTATAGTTGACAATCTCAATCTCCAGGCCTCAATTGCAGCTCCCGGTCTGTTCTTCAGTGGCAATCGCGGTGAAGAAAATGGCGTCTTAATCCCGATCTACGTCGACGATATCATGATTATTGGGAAATCGGTCCTGGTTGCCGCCATTGCATCTCGACTATACGATCGATTCAAGGCAGCTGGCCAGGTTCCTGTGACTGACACCTTCCAATATCACGGCATGACGGACACTTGAGATCGCGACCAACGATCAATTGCCATCGAGCAGATCGGCCACATTAACCGAGTACTTGACAGATTTGAGATGAGCGACTGACGGAAGCGCTCAACTCTGATGGAGAGTGGCTACAGACCCCATGCCACTCAGGCCGAAGAGCAACCTTTCGACTCCAGAACGTGACAGAAGGACATTGGTTCGATTCTTTATGCTGCTCTCAGTACTCGCCTAGATATCACCTATGCAACTTCAGTCTTAGACAGATATGCCGCGAAACACTCGAATCTACACCGGGAAACCGTGAAGAACCTACTTCGATCCCTCCGAGGAACATCCGACTACAAATTAACGATCCTTGACCCCATCCTCGGGCATGACTCTCAGTCAATGATGTGGTACGCCGATGCAGACTTGGGGGGAGAAGCAGACACTAGCAAGTCCACCTAGGGATTCATCGTCTACGTCCTCGGAATCCTCGTCATTTGGCAGTCGAAGAATCAGAGCGTAGTAGCCCAATTGACAATGCAAGCAGAGATGATTGCCACTGCGTACGGCAAAGTGCAGATCCACTGGCAGAGGGCTCCGTGATCTCACCTCTGAGATCGGAATTGTGAGCAATGATATCACTAGGCGTATTGTCAATGATGGCCTAAACTGCGTTACGACTCTCATCTTGGGCAACTTCCAATCTGATAGCCGTCACTTAGGACACTCGTACCACTCGATTCATGAAGCCATTGCCAAAGGCGAGATCGATATCAAGCACGTGGCAGGTACGGAGATGCTGGCAGACGCTCTCAGTAAGGCCCTTGGGGGAGTCAAACTCTGCAAATTTTTGGAGGACGTTGGACTTGGATAGGATCACGGGCAGGACTTTTGGATTTCCTTTGTTTCAGATTGTGTATTTGGATTTGCACTGTTTATTTGGATTCCGGTTGAATCTGTACTGTATGCTTGGATTTTCTTTGGATTTGGTTATAATGGGATTTGGAACTTGGAGGAGGATTTCAGACTTCCGTTTGTTTGTTTATTTGTTTGGAAAGCCTTGGGCCAAAGGGGGAGTGTTGACTAGGGATTTGGCCCGGTGGCTTCTCTAGTGTTCGGTGCTGGCGGGCTCGGGCATGTGGCCGGTGGCTTGCGGCCCCCATTGCCCTCGCCTGCCCCCACCAGCCTCGCCTGCCCCCACCAGTCTCGCCTGCCCCCATCTGCCTCGCCTGCCCCCATGCTGAGAGCTCAGCACTGGTACTCGGCATTGGGCTCCGGCTTTGGCAGTTGGCATTGCGTTTTCCTTCTCTCTCTTTCGTATATAACTTCATAGTTTTTCCTTCTCTTTGTATCGTCAGACAATTCATCATCTTCTCTTCTTCTCCATCATCTTCTCGTGTCAACACTTCCCCGCCTCCCGGCGTGCATGGTGTATAGTCGCCATATACGCCAACAGCTGCGGAAACGCACTGTCAAACATTCCGCCGCGCTTCGCCTCCAGCACCGCTAGGAACGTGTGCTGCTTTGCCAACGGCCGCGCCTCCTCCTCGTCTTCAATATAGCCAATCCCCAGGTCGCAGCGTCCGTTAATGACCACCGGCTTCCCCGTGGGGCTAACAGCATGGAATGACAGCGAGGCCTCTGCGAACCCGCGGAGGTGCAACCGCGGCTTTCTGGACGGGGGTGACCACACGCTACCTGAGGGCTCCACGGAATCGTGCTGGTAGATGCGGTTTAGTACGTCGGTGATGAGACACTCGATGGAAATCCTGCTGCTGGCCTGATTTTAGGTGCCCCACACTGCATTCACCATTGTGAGGGCAGTATCTACAGGGTTAGCACGAGTTCCGGAAGTGAGTCGCGCACATACCGAGCCACTCCTTCTTGTCGTCAAAGTTTGGCAGCGCCCCGTCGAGCGGCAGCGACGTCGGTGTCTGTAGCGGGATCTCGTGTTCGCTGAACCCGTGAGCGCGCTGAACTTTGTTTCGGCAGGAGAAGTAGTGGAAGATTTCACTCTCGGTTAGGTCGCCGACCGCGATTGGTTTGGGCGACGACGCGAGGGAGAAGAGACTGTCGTAGGGGGATTGTAGCTCTAGCGGGTTGATGTGGTCGACTTTGGCTGGGCGGGTCATGAGGGCAGTGAGGGAGAGGATTACGGGTGCCATGGTGCGGGGGTGGAGATTGGGTGGGGGAATGCGATGTGGTGGGAGAGCCGTGAGACGCTACATGATATAGTGCCCAGTCCACGTGGTATGATGTCATAATGAAACCAAACAACAGACGTTCATGCACGGTTATTAATTTATCCCAACGGCGTTTGTTTGTACATATACAAATTTTGCATGCTTTGTGAAGTGGGGCATGATGCTTTTGCTGCGTTGGTGATGATAAAGGTCCTAAAAGTACAGACTTTCAGACAATACTCGGGTATGTAAGGTTAAGGAACGGTTCAATCGCTGCTCCTATAGACACCGGAATCGTTCGAAGCTAAAACAGTTCCGATTTCGTCTTGCACACCCGACTACGTCAAGTTTCATCCTGTTCTGTTGACGGATAGGAATTCACGGATGCATGTGCTCTGGGGGAGGGGAGTTTTGGTACTGCCATACTCTAGTTAGAGTGCATTCAGAATGACTAAAACAAACAAACCAAAACTCAATATTGACGCCTCGCCACAAGGGTTAGATCTTTAGCGGTAATCTTACTTTACACTCCCACATATATTACCGTCTGGTGCCCCCCTCCTACCCTTCTTCTCCTTCAACAAACGAAAACGCAACTGAATAGCATACTGACAAACAAAAGAAAGGAAGTGAAATACTGCTAGCTACACTCTGCTCCACCCTGCCCCGCTCTGCTCAGCTCAGCGGCGTGGGAACTTCCCGACTTCTGTAGCCGCCAGGAAGTCTAATACCGCTTGATCACACTTTTCCAGGAAAACAGCTCGGATATTTGCACGTGCCTGCACCTTCCCGCTTACCAGCCGGCTTCCCGCCCGACTGTTTTCCAAAGTTCCTGCTGCTCGTTCGCCCACTTCTTGCAGTGGCGGAAGAGATGCTCCCGTGTTTGGGCGGCCTTGCAGCATCACCAGCACTGGTCGTCGTGTCGCTGCCCGAAGCGCTTGGGGTACATTGTCAATATTGAGTTGCAGAGAGCTGGCTCTGGGCATCTCACATCCCCGCCGCGGCAACTCTAACCTCGAACGCAACACACTGCCGTGATAATACATAGCGACAGTAATGCCAAGTTGGTGATTGCTGCGACAGCATGGTCTCGATCTAGAGAGGACCCTAGAAGTGCGGTACGGTTTATCATCTTGTCATAATAATTGGAGAATGTTGCACTCTAGTCGGGTGGAAATGAGAACGAGCCCAGAATGTGAGGATGGATACAAAACAATGCCCCTGCATGCATGCACAATGCAAGCTAGAGATGGAAATAGTCCCCCTGCGATTTGGGGCCCGATGCTGTTCTGTCAAGGGCAGGTATACCAAGACCAGTGCCCCGCTGGGGCGGCTGGAGGTCACTGGCAGTTGGAGTTTCTGATTAACTACTCTTTTTTGGTTAAATTAGCCCATGCCGTCAAATGGGCTCTTCCGTTCCTATATTATCATACATGTAAGTTATACTACAGTGGATGTGACATTGATGCATATCATAGGAATGTCACAGGCCATCACTCGGTCACAATTTCATCACTCGTATCATCGGAGCATCACTCAGATGACAGCAGGTCACTTATCATCCTTCAGTCGAATAATCCCCAGGTTGGCAAATTATCGTTTTGTACAGGGCAAAGCATTGCGCGGACAGAGCCCGGACAGAGCGGACTTTTGCCAACCCTGACGTAAGCCAACCGATGAAGGTAGGCGGTATTTGCGTAGTTAGTGATTATGTAGAGTACTGATGTTATACAGTTATAGTGATGTGCTTCGTGTCGAAGTAGACGGATGATGGTGCACTGGAATAGTTGGGAGATACCATTTGGGTGCCCATCAATATATAGTATTTAGTTACACATAACCAGGTGCACAACCCTAACCGAACCACAATGAACCGTACATCCACCTCCCTCGGCCAAACGGCTTCCCACCTAAAGGCAAATAAAAGCTCCCATCTCACCGCTTAGCTACATTCCTTGCGCTCCTCCTTGTTAGTGGTACCCTCTTGAATCTCGGCGCTCGAGGTCAGGTCATCGTCGCGGAGGGGTACGCTGGGCGTAGGTTCACGGATGTAGCGACCTAATTCATCACGTAGGTAGCAGTATTATGTAACGAGTTGTAGACTGCCGAGTTCATTTGGGACTTCTCTCTATACGTGTCTGAGTTGAATAACTGTTATAGACGCATGCGGGTCAAGCTGATGACGGATCCACCTCAGTTCCTCGTTGTAGGCGGTCACTTGGCACAAGGTGGAAATGCTATTCTCCCGGACGTTGAGTACGGTGTCGAAGAGTGTAAAACTCTCCTTCAGCGGTCATCGTGGTAGAAGTAGACGACTACGCGGAGAAGAGATTACTGCGAAGTAAAGTGCGGAAGGTGAGAGCGGTGGGGCAGATGATGCCGGAGAAGGGGTAGACGACAGCGCGGAGTAGCGTAAGTCCTTGGCGGATAAGGACACGAAATAGACTGGGGCGTAGACGACGGCGCGGAAGAGATACGAAAGAGCGACGGGGTAGCCGACTGCGAAGGGAAAGACGACGGCGTTGACAAGATAAGTTGCACGTAGACGAGTACGGAGGAGACGGAGGAATGGACTAGAACCGAACGACGGCACTAGAGATCAGTCGCTCGAAATGAAACGACATGTGGCCGCCCTATATCAAGCAACACTATCGGCCTGCTCACTTAGTAGCAAACAAAAACCCCTCGATGCTTATCTCAGGTCCGGGCAGGTCCTAGCAACTTTATTGTCCTCATATCTGCAAATTTGGTAGCTATAACATAGCTAATATTGTGTATTATAGGTCGCGCAGTGAGAATAATCGGTATAGAAAACGGCTTCGATTGAGGCTAGTATAATCGAGAGTGTTGACAGGCATGCGTTGCAGTGGTTGTGGGGGACCAGTCAATTATCTGATATCTGGGGGAAGGTGAAAAAGGAGAAACTAAAGTACGCAATGCAAAAGAACTCCCAAAGACACACACCTTCGACAACCACACTCAACGCCTGGTTTTGCCAAGCTTTCCCCTTTTTGGGGGGGAGCAGGGTTTTACTTTGGCTTCACTCCATACCTTTTGTCTGTGTCCACTTGATTTTGCAAGTGTATCTCGTCGTTTTAAAGATCTCTTTACCACTCAGCATCGACATCGACCGGTAGTCTACCCAGCAACTCGCCATAAGACGTTTTAGCCAGTTATTGAAGCCTACGATATGCTTGTGGATATACCAGTATGTGAGGTCCTGAAATGGCCTATCAGCGCAGTATCAGTGAAGTTCTATCCAGCGGCTGCCTAAAAAACCCCGCGAGATGTGAGTGCTGAGATACACGCTCCGTACAAGCTCTTCGAACCGACTACGATGGACTGGACCCGCTTTTCGCGCACCACCCGCTTCTCGGTCACCACAAGGACGAACTACAAGAGTGGCCTTACAATAACATCACCCGTCCGCCCTCCCATTCCCGCCAAGCCCGACGATGGTCAGCGCGCCCAGTATGACCTTGGGAGTATTCATATCCGGACCTCCGGAAAAGGTCACCTCGCGAGAGCGGTTGGGGTATTCCACTGCGATAACATCAATTAGACCCTGGACTGAGTGTGAGCGAGGGTTTTGTAAGTGGTGGTCGTCAGATAATGGGATGTGCAGGTTATATCTAGGAAAGGGGGGCCAATTAACTTAAGGTGGTGGGGGGAATGAGATAAGGACTGTACAATTGTCCGAGAGGAGGGCTTGGTGGACACATCAGGCTCACACCGCGGAGTATCGGGGAAAAAAATGGATAGCTTTGCTATACACTAATTAGAGTGAATATAATATGAATTAAACAAAAAAAAAAAGAACTCACAAAAACGACAAAAGGCTTGGCGAAACAGAAAAAGCGCGATAAGTTGACAACAACGATAGCAACAACAAAACGGACAGTGGAAATTGATTCAGGACATAGAATTCACCTTGGAGCAAGCGTTCCAGCACCGGCGAAACCGCAGGAGGAGGGTGCGCACACGAACACATGGAATTGTGTGGAGTGGCGTAAAGACTTGGCAGAATACGCGATTGCGCGGCGTGTCGGCCAACAAGCAAGCGACAACGAGAACTCCCATATCAAGAAAGGTTTGCCTCACAGGAGTGATGACCAAAGCCAGAGTAAGCCAGATGAGCGACCTGGACACGGGAGAAGTGGGAGACGGGAGGATCGATGTCCATATGGATGCGGCGATGGAGATGACAACAGTGGCGGCACCCACCGCTGTTGAGACTGCAGGTGCTACCATGTTTGAGCTGATTGAGAGAAACGAGTACGGGAAGCGGAGAAGGAGGAGCGAGATCCTGGCAACCCCCAGCGAGTGGAGGAGCCGCATGGAGAGAATATTGCAACAGCAAGTGCAGGAGCTCACGCAGCTGCACCAAACTGTTGCACACCTATCAAACTTGGTTCAAGGACAGGCTGCCCGCGAAGAAGTACAGCGGTTGGGAATGACGAAGTGGAGGCAAGTGACAGAGCAAAACAGGGATGACCGCCACTCGGACAACAACATGTGGGGGGCAGACATCACAGCTATGATCGCAAAGATGATGAAAGGAGTAACACCACGCTACCAAGCGAGACAGGAAGAAAGAGAGGAGACCGTGGGGATGGATGGCGGAGGGCTGGAGGTCTGGCAACATCCGGATCCAAGGTAGCAAGGAGTACCAGAGAAGAGCCAACAGTTGCAGCAGCAACCGAAGCCAACACAGACGCTCAAAGTGCAGCTGAAACTGCAACAAAAACCCAAGCCAAAGTCAGCACCCACACTGGCGAGACGGTGGGAGACATTCCCACCCCAAACCAAGAGCCAGAGGGTACCCATCGGCACAGGCGGATCGAGCACGACAGCAAGAGGCCTTATATTGAAGAGATATGGCTGGGTACTTCTCCCAGGTCCGGCTTCAACTTCCGGCTAGTCCATATGAGCCAGACGGCTGATCTTCAGCACGGACGAAAGCATCCCCCTACCCAGAATGATGGACGAAGAAATCGCATCTCCAGCGAAAAGAGGACTGTTCCGGCAGCAGGCCCTGGCACATATTGGGATCATGACCGCAAGAAGAACTGCGAAGGGCACAATAACAGCAATCAGGCACCAACGTACAATGGCGGAGATGGCTCTCCTGTACCAAGATAACATTATTAAGGCAGCTAGATCAGTGGACAATGGGATCATCGACGTGGAAGCTAACGAACCTTGGCAAAGATAGACATTCCACACCGTCCTGCTGGTGAGATACATGGGGAAGGGCACTGAAGGACTATCAAACAGGAGGGAGGACATTCAGGCAGAGAATGAGGTGGTGGCAATTCCTCCCAAAGTGGGATGGCTATCAAACCGCCGAATAATCTGGGAGAGAGAGTAGACAGGAGAAATCAAGGTATCATCAGTGGTCTTCATTGTGAGGGGGACAAAGGTGGCAGAGAGATTACTGAAAATGGCGAAATTGATGCAAGAGTACGATACAACGTCCAACAGTACACAAACGCGGGCCCCAAAAGCCTCTCCGTGCTCTGCTGCCGATTGGCCCACGTCGTGAGCAAGTGCAGCCACCCTCAACCGAGATGCTGCTACTATGCCGACCACACCGATCCAGTGAGCACAGGTGCAATGTGATCTGTTGCGCATCAATTCAGGGAGCAGTATGCAGCCACACTCAAGCAAAATGCCTGAACTGCAAGGGAAATCATATTGCATTCAGTGGAAAGGGTGGGAAGAAAATAGTGGCCATCACAATGCCACAACACAGCAGGAAAGTGTCACCGAATGGACGAGAGACGAGGGAGGTAACTGTGGTCAACAGAGTAGTGCTTGGCACGAAGCAGGCTAGGGATACAAGAACCGGACAAGGAGCAGGGGAGCCGACTGCCGACGCAGAGCAAGGCAATACGGGGTAGAATGAGGGGGCGGTGATGGAGAAAGATGTGACCATGAGTGAGACCACTGCAGAGATCGAAATAGGAGCCGCCGCTTCCAAAAATTCGAGCAAGCCAGCAAAATTGCGCCAGGCCGTACGCATAGACCATGGCCGCGCTGTAGAGGGGTGTGGGTGCGCAGGGAGATTTACTACTTTTGCAGTAGCCACCGGGGGTGGAAGAGAGAATCGGAATCAGCCACCAGGAGTATGAATTTTGACAATGAAAGAGAGATTCGGCGGCGGTGTTCATCAGAAGTAGCCGTGCAACGGATGAATGGACAGACCTGAGCAGTGGGGTGAACGATGACGTCATGCTGACTGACGGAAACAGAAGAGGAGAACAGATGAAGAGGATTATGAATGTTTACGATCAAAGAGACGTACAGACTGGAGAGAGATGGGTGTGGAAGCTAAACTGGAACAGAGCCATCCCACAGGGAGGTGGCACAATAATCGCCAGCGTCATGAAATCAGATAGTCGAAGGTGAGACCCAAGATGCAGGGAGCAACGCGATGTCACATTTTGGGAGAAGATTATAGACGAGTATGTGCTACAGATTGAGAATGATGCCCACCCGCCCACACACCACAGGGTGAGGAACAGGGACCAAGGTGAGTAGACCATAGACCTGACCCGAGCCACCTGACCAATCGCACGATGGGCCACACTGGCTGGGAGCCACACTACAGGCTCCGACTACAAGGTGATGGAGTCGGAGTTTAACATCGACAAAGAGGAGGAGGCAGACAACGTGCAGGTCATCGAATGGAACATGTCCGTAATGTTCAAAGAGGACTAGGAAGCAGCAGAGAAATTTTGGAGGGAGCTGGAGAGAGAAAGAGCCCACCTGGGTGTGTAATGCAAGGGAGAGGATGTAGAGAGCGAGGCCGAGTGGTGTCATGAAACACTGAGCAAAGTGCTAGATGCCATAGAGAAGAAAATAAGAACCTGTGCTCAATCGAAGAGGCGGTGGAACGGCGAGATCAGAGTGAGGAGAAGCGCACTGGAGAGAGAGAAGAGAAGGGGAAGGAGGTCAGAGGCGGCAGCGCGGGCGAAAGCATAACTGCAGAAGTCAATTTGACAGTCCAAGAGCCGGAAGTGGACTGACTACATACACAACCTTAGGGGGGGCGAGGCTAGGAGGGCCGCAAAGTTCACCAACCTTCGAGCTGGAGCCAGGGTGGAAGCGGTAACTGACGGAGGGGAGCTGCAAGTAGATACTATTGCCGAAAAGGAGGAAATGCTCAGAGGAGCGTCATTCCACCTGAATGACACGAACCAGTATGACGAACTACCTCCAGCAGGCCAAGGCAACAAACATATAACTGAGCAGTCAGTAGAACGAGCTCCGTTCTCGCAGTCGGTTATCAAGGCACCATGCCCAGGCAGGATGTCGTTCTGAGCCATACAGCTGCTCGGGATGTGGGACAAACAGGCCATTCTAGGACAAATGAAGGCTGCAGTCCGAACAGGCCGTCAGCCAGCAATCGGGAAATGCGCGAGCGGGGTGGTGATTCGAAGTACAGGAAAGGAGAATTATTCTATGCTGCAGTTGTACCGAACGAGCTCTCTCCTCAGTTGCATGGGGAAAGTAGTTGAAAAACATGTCGCAGAGCTGCATTCCAACGAGGCCAAGAGGAGCGCTCTGCTAAGAGCAGGCCAATTTGATAGCAGAAAGCAATGGTCGGCCATCGACGCTGCGGCCATCATGGTGAACAGAGCTCACGCCGCATGGAAAGATGACAACAGCACAGATGCCCTCCTGATGGACATCAAGGCAGCATTCCCAAGCGTAGGGAGAGGAAGGCTGATCCATGCAATGAAGCCCAAGACGATTGATTTAGATCTCATACGATCAACTGAGAGCTTTCTCTGAGAGAGGACGGTGTAGATGGTAATTGAAGGTAATGTCTTACAGTTTCACCCCGTGGAGGCAGGGGTTCGGCAGTGCGCACATGTATCGGCTTTTCTCTTTGAGATACACACCGCTGGACTGCCAAAGTGGCCAGCAGAGAGAGTGCAAGTAAAAGGCCTCTCCATCGTAGACGACCTCGGATGGGTGGCAACCGGAAAGCATGGCAACCAGGTGGTCGACCAACTCGAGGCCTGCGCAGCAGAGAGCATCGATTTGGCAAGCTCATGAGATGTCCAGTTCGCCACTGCATAGACCGCGGCCGCACTCGTCACACCCAGGAGAGGCCACAAGAAGCACCTCCGTCCAAAACTGACAGGCAAGATCAAGGTAGGAAATGACTTCGTACGACTCAACAAAGAGGCGACGCAATCGCTGGGAGTCTGGATGGACTCCCACCTGATGTTAAAAGAGCATCATAACTGATGCATGAACAAGGCCAGGAAAGCAGATGCCAGATTGTCCATACACACGAAGACGCACGGAATCATCCCAGAGGGTGTCAGAGCTTTCCAGACACCCTGCGTTCAAGACGTTGAATTATATGGAAGCGAGCTCTGGTGGAACCTGTGAGTGATTGGCAGACGAGAGGATCTTCAACTCATGCTCAATTTGCAAGCTAGAAAAACCCTGGGCACCATCCCAATTAAGCCAATGGGCGTAATTATGAGAGATTCACGGATCACACCTGTACCAGTAGCCCTGGACGCCAGCCAGCGACCATTGACAGCGAGGCTCGCAAGTGCATGCGAAGGCTCCAAAAAAATGGCAGCACACGACCACCACACATCTGGCACACCGATTTGCAGAGTTATCACAAAGTAATATGAGGAATGCCGGGAAACCGAGACCATGCTCTGCCCAAACCCTGATGAAGAGCCGGCTGTCAAGCCCGTCATACTGAGCTTAGCTACAGCGGCTGAGAGAGAGGCCATCCGCCGGGCGAGTGAAAGAGAGGTCAAAGTAGGCACAGGGGTTGGGATGTGGTGGACGGACAGGTCGTAATCCGGTGATGGTAGAGTAGCAGCCACCACTGTGTGCAAGCACCGGGACCCATGGAATGGCATCCACAGTCACTTGGGCACCGGATGAATCGAGGTCTATAATGCAGACCTGTGTGCAATCAGACTCGCTCTCCAGGAGTCAGTGAGGAACAGGGACACAATGAAGACAAACGGAGTGACAAAAGTTGCCGTTTGCAATGACTTGGAAGCAGTGATCAGACGAACGGAGCACCTGGACCCGGGGCCAGGGCAGCCGCTAGCCCGGTACATTGACCGGAGCGCGAGGAATCTCCTCGAAACCAGTATTGAAAAAGAGATCGACAGGGTTCCGGGACACACTGGCATTCCCGGAAATGAGGATGCCGACCGCCAAGCCAATCTATCGCGAAAGGGCCGCAGGACAGGCAGAGTCAGGGAATGTGTGTACATCTAAGCGGTGAACAGGACCAAAGGAATCTCTGAACCAAAGATTGCATCGAAGGCTGAGGGGGAGGCTGACACATGCAGCAAACATCATGGCTCCAGCCGGAAAGGCAAAGCTGGGTGCAAGAGACCTATCCCAATGAATAGCGTGAAGCCTCTGGCAGCCAGATTCTACTGACTGAAGTCCGGACACGCACCACTGGGCACATACCTAAAACGGTTCGGACACCAAGACCATGACAAATGCTGGTGATGCGGGGGCGAATGCAGGATGGCCAAGACGGGGTGTAAGGGCACGTACGCCAGCGTTCTGCCTCGTAGGCATACGGATGGTAATTATAGGAATACGGTTGCCAACGTGGATGCGAGTGATAGTAGGTGTAGATGTATAGTAAGATTATCGCTAGAGATCTAAGGCTCGTGGCGAGCCGACTATATAGAATGGCCGTTACCCGGCCCGGGTCACGTGCCGCCATTACAGGAGGAGCATGAGCCAGCGGTCAACGGGCGGAGGAGTACGGGCTGGCGGGCTCTCCTTGATTTCATCCCTTTTCCTTTGTATTATATATTTGCCACTTTTGGATGCTTTCTTTCTTTTGTCAGAAGGGGACGACGGGTAGTAGGAGGGGAGCTCCGCCATCTAGCCGGCCAGCCCGGAGGCGGAGGGGACTAAGGGGCTGTCATACTCTAAGTAACGTGAATACAGTATGATTAAAGCAAAAAAAAAATGGAAAAGAACTATACTGGAAATGGCAATCCACGTAATAGCCAAGCAGTCTGGCCCTTGGACAAGATTGGAGTAGTCCCCCATTGCCGTCACTAGATCTTGGTCCACCAAGCAAAGTAATGCATTAATAGTCATAGCGTGCGCAGACTGGTTATTTCCATTTTCTTTTCACGGTTTTAGTGTAGGCAGGGCGAGGAAGGTCACTCGAGGTTATGCGGGACTCAAATCTTGCATCCGTGTCTAGCTCGTCGAACCGGGGATTTCCGGTAGTCCGAGTGGTGTAAGTAGGTAAACCGAAAACGTGACAGCGCATATTATCAAGTTCAAGGAAATAAAATAAAAAGCAAATAGCTGGACTAGGATGAATGTCAGGTGGCCTCGAATCAGGCTCTCAAATATATTTGTGTGGCATGCACTAAGATGAAAGTGGAAGTGATAAAAAGGGAATAGTGTAGCAGGGGTAAGGAAGGTGTGAGAGAGCCTGCAGACTTCGCTCCACACTAAAGTTCACACGTCAACCGGATCAGCATCTCATTAACCCAGTGAAAATCTCAACACCATAGGTTTGTACCGGATTTGGATGGAAAGAAGAGTTTAGAGTGGGGGAAAAAGAGCTTGTATGGGGCTCTAAGCAAGCCAGACAAAACTACATGTGCAAAGGTAAGGAGAGTGTCTGGGAGCAGCTGGGAGCAGCTGGTCACAGTCCAGATTAAGCCCGGATCAGCTTCGGGTTCAGGCTGCAGTGAGTGTACTAGGGTACAAGGGTATTTGGGGCGCGGTCACACAGGGCAAAAGAGCACCCGACTTTTTTCTCCCATACAACAAGAAATGCCAAGATCTGCATCTTTCACTACACAAGAAATATTTTTCTGAGAAAACTTCATAGAATCATCTCTGATGACCTATTATCACTCCCCCCTCATTCAAGATTTATCTCTATTGTTATGGTGGAAGTGTAGAATTTCCACATTTTATGGGGCGCCCGACTTTTGACACCCTCCAAGTACATGCGGTTGAATTTTTTAAAAAAAACTCGGCATTGACTCAGGTAGATATAAATTAATACCCCCCAAAAGCTCAGCTCTCTGGAGGTGATTTGAATTTTTGGTGGAGTCATGTCTCCAGGCCCTTTCACCTCACTGTTTTCATGATCCCAATTTGGATCAGACTCACCATTTCGGTTAGTATAAAATCACGTGAGATCCAAGGGCCGGGGTGCCATTGCACGCAAAATCTTCCACTCTTGCGTTAGTCAATCCCGCTTGTTAATGTGTTCTGGAAGGTATTCTCTCGAATGGACAGGCATCGGGAGTTTAGGTTAGCTCCTGCGGCTATTTTAACCGCACTGCACGTTAGTTCATTACATCGTTAATGGCATGATAGTTTTCTAAACTTCTCAGAGTGGTGACCGGTACTCAATACTTGAATCACTAAAATCCCTGTTCTCACCCTGGTTCATATGGATCGATCGCACCCAAACCGGGTGTGCCGCATCATTGAATGGATTAGGATGCAGCCGATTATTGGATGAAACATGAAACCAAATCGTAGCATGACATACGGTTACCCCGTTACTGTCATACTCTACTTAGAGTGAATACAGTATGATTAAAACAAAACAAACAAAAACGGTTACCCCGCAAGTTAACCTAACTAGGTTAGTCTCTACTTTGGCTGTGTTTGAAACATCTTACCCTTAAGACTTAATCCGGCACCATGTGGTGCAATGCAGACCGAATTCAAACTTTACCATTTGAATTTATCCACCATCCACGTTCGTTGTGCCGCAGCTGACGCTATTTAATTTTGAGTTGCGCATGTACTGTAACATTTTGGGGTTGGAACTAGGCCAGGTGTCGTGTATCCCACATGCCAACCACTGATCATCTGCACTAAATAACCTTGTAATCGGTGTGCCGCCAATCAAATCATCAATAAATTTAGCTCACTTTGTGTGCGAACGCAAGGCGCAATAGGGGGCGTAAATGCCTGTTCCCATCGGTAACAGCAATGGAGGAAGAGTCCATTACCCCGTCCCACTTCTGATCATCGAACTAGCGTCGTCTCTAACTAAGTTTGAATAAAGCCATTCGATTTCTTTTACTATCGATCACCCTTTCAAGCCTCGCATCAACCTATGGTACAACGATGTCTAAACGACGAGCAGCAGATCATCTGGCGCCCGACTTACCATCGAATAAGCGCCCCATCCCGTCTCCATCACCAGCTTCAGCCCACCAACTCAGGTCACAAGCGGAAGGATCCACTTCCACTTTTGATGCTGCTACCTATAGTCCTACAGCTACAGCAGCACCATACATGTCATCTGAGGTCAAAAATATATCCCGACATAACGAGTGCGATTTAAGTAGCTCTTTGCTTTCAGATATCGACGATCGCGGCCGTAGCTTCACTCGCACCGGTAATGATGAGCCAAAGTGTTTCCGAATAGCCAACGTTCCGCCAGATTGGAAGGAGGATACTCTACTTGCTGCTCTCGTAACGATCGACCCCTGTCTCGAAGATCATAATCTTCAGCTTTCGCTCTACCCGTGTCTGGACTCGACTCAGACTCAGACTGCATTGCTTAATTTAGGGACCTGTACGACATACTTTCATGGTCTGAAGCCAAATGATTTCAACCATGTGCACACCACGGACAATAATATTCTTGTGATTGATAGTCATTTTTATGGCTTGACGCCATTGAATTCTCCCGAAGGGAACATTGTTGCAGAGTTAGTTGCACTTGATCTACTTGAACTTTGGTTCTGACATCAGTCCTACTCAGTGTTGTTGCTGTGACTGGTCTTGCAGGCCATGCCTTTGGTTCCTGGAGGAGCCGTGAGACTCACCAAATGTGGCTTAAAGATTTCCTACCAAAAGATGTCAATAGTGTTAGGATTATGACGTATGGTTATGACAGTAGCCTCGTTGGACTTGATAGAAGCGACAAGAGACTGGTCGACTACAGAAGAAACTTTATTCAGAATCTAGAAAACTCTAGAAGCACGGCCAAGGTATGCAAGTGTCCTTAGTAACAACGAGGTCTAGGTGTTGATTATCGTATTCTGTACATTAGGACCGGCCGATCATTTTCCTAGGGCACAGTTTGGGAGGCATTTTGATACTACAAGTGAGCATATACGCCCTTTAAACGTTCAACCGCAAGCTCATAATTCCCTCTGGTAGATACTAATGGAGTCATATCGAAATCCTCATCATAAGCCCATCCTAGATTCAACCCGTGGGATCTTCTTTTTTGGAACACCACACCAAGGCTTACGAACCGACGAACTGGAAAACATGGTGGCCGCTTACTCGGGCAAACCAAAAAATAACTTGATCATGCAACTAAAAGAAGGTTCAGAATTCTTAGAAGAGCAAAAAGAGTCTATGTTATACGTATGGGAAATGTTCAAGCACAAAGTGGTCAGTTTTTATGAAACAGTGATGACGCCGTCAGTCAGAATGGTAAATAATATGCTTCCTTCTCCGAAGTGCCGCTCGAAATGTTACTTAATTTATTCAGTTAACGTCGGGCGAATTTGCAAGAGATGGTGCAGAGGTACAAATGGTTCGGCCATTATCTGCTCAATTATATCTGCCATCCGAACAACGATTCCCAGTCAAGAAAAACCATACAGATATTGCGAAATTTGCCACTCCAGTAGACATTACCTATCAAACGGTGGTTAAACACTTGAGGGAGTGTATTGGTACGTCCTAAGTTTCGGTATAAAATGCCCATAATCCGCCAAGTAGCGTTTTTCGGGTCGTTATTGGAATCGAACTTCCAGTTAGCGGGGACTGATGCTTTGTTAGCTCAAACTAGCAGAGAAAGAATTCTGCAGCCACTTCTCAGCGCGGCGAGAGTAACCGATGATTTCTTCGTGGATCAAAATCATTATATTGAGAAACTTTCAAAGACAGGTGAGCCTGAGAAAGACGGTAGATTCTTTTGGATCTTCCACAGCCTGGACTACGAGATGTGGTCCAAGCATGAGTTGAATGTATTGGTCTTCCGTGGTTCGCCTATTTTGGAGTGCGCTGCGTCCCATATTGTCCGCACCTTGCAGGATAGTGAAGCCAACGATTTATTGCTGTACTTCTTCCATAACTCGGCGAAATCATCGAATTCCACCATCTGGCGCAATTTAGTCGCGGTGTGCACTATACTCAATCAGGTGCTCGACAGCTGTCCGTCATCTCAACAGCAATATCTCCTGGAGTCATTTCTGACGAAGACTTTGGCAACTTTGGCTGACTGGGAAGTAACTAAAGTTGGAGCTGATGATCCTAAAGAATCTTTTAAGAAGTTGTTACATATTTCCACTCTAAAAAATCTATGGGATGCCCTGGAACAAATAATCAGCGAGGCCGAACTACACTGTCGAAACATTGATTTGGAGACGTCACGACGGAACAGGCGGAAATTGACATTTATTTTAGACCTTGATAATCAAACTGTGGAAACAGGAAGAGAGCTGATGGATATTATTCGTCCAATGATGGCAACATTGCGGCGAGAATACTCAACGGTGAGATTGCTGGTCACGAATCCGCCCTCGACAGGAGATCTAGGGCTACAAAAGCCTTCGGAACTACTTCTTGATTACGATACAGAAAGACAAGGTCTGTATGGCCCACAAATGTCCGCCTTCTATGCAATGATTAATCCTGATTATCTAACGTAATTACAGTTTGTCTAAAGACCCTCCAAATTAATACTGCACGGTATCAGAAGATCTCCGCAAATTATGAACACACATTTGAGTGGCTCTGGGAGTGCCAAGAGTATCGTGCTTGGAACACTTCTAATCATTCAAGCCTTTTGTTCATTGAAGGAAAGCCAGGTAGTGGCAAAAGCACGCTGGTACGATATTTCACGGATCACTTGCCACCGGATGGAGCAATTGTTGCGAAGTTCTTTTATAGCCACCGGGACGGGGAACTAGAGAGAGACCATCGCAGCATGTTGCAATCCTTACTCTATGACATCCTCAAAGCAGACGAATCTTTCTTCATTCATTTCCAACAACCATATCGGAATCATGGAGGTGCTGATCGTGACTTGCGGACTGCTGGAACCGGAACATCTGGACCATCTAGAACCTGGCCTTATGAAACCTTAAAGACTATCCTCCGTGCTTGCCGAACACATCCGCTAAAACGAAAGCTTGTCCTGATTGTTGACGCTATGGATGAGTCCGATAGTGCTGATAGGGCGGATATTGTTCAATTTTTATGGGACCTGTCTGTTTCTGCTGACAAGGATTGCGTGGTAAAAGTCTTCCTCGCTAGTCGACCACTAAATGAGTTTCATCGAGATCTTTCAAGTCGATGCAAGCGGGTCTTACTGCAAGAAAGGAACAGGAAGGATATTGAATATTATACCGATGCGTTTCTCCAGGATCCAGTGTTTCACTCAGTTCAAGGTGTCAGGAATCAGGCGAAGGACTACATTGTCCAGAATGCGGATGGTGTGTTTTTGTGGGTGCATTTGGTTCGACAAAGCTTGGTGCGCTTTGCTAGGAATGGCTCGTCACCGCGTAAATTACTGAACCTCCTCGAATCACTGCCTAAGGGACTTGAAAGTTATTATAAGTATATGCTTGAAAGATTAAGTGGTAGCGATAAGCATGACTGCAATGAAGATGATAGCCATAAAGACGACGGTGATTTGGACGACATCAGGGATGGCATGCGAATTCTTCAATTCTGTCTGTTCTCTCACCGTCCTATACAGCTCGCTGAGTTAGGCCACGCTCTTGCGATTCCTGGCGATATCTTGGACGAACCACTTGACTTATCATGGGAAGATGATAAGCCAAACGTTCACAGGCGATTGACTCACTGCGTGGGGGGTTTTGTGGAAATTAGGAAAAGTCCCGCTTCAGGCCTCGATGGTAAGTCCCTCATTCCACTTGAGGTGTTCGTACGACTTAAATTAATCATTCTTTCAAGTTGAGGAACTTGCCGTTGTTCAAGTCATGCATCAAACAGTTCGCGAATTCTTCCTCCGCCCTCATCAAGCCGTGACTCGGTCTTGTTTCCCAGACATTGATAATGGACAACATGCCCGAAGAATGATTCAGACAACCTGTGTCAGGTATCTAAAACTCCATCACGAAGAGCTTATATACAGTTTCCAATGCGCTACGGATGACTGGAGAGATGCAGATTATCGGCAATTTGTTCAATATCTGAACACGAGACCATTCCTTAAATACTCGCTCGAGTACTTGACACGGCATATGAGTGACATAGAACTTGATGTTCGTCAGGTCCTTTTGGAATTGACCATTAGCCAACAGAACAATCCACCCTCACCACCATTTTGTCTTCTGAAACGTCTGGCCAACTCTAGCATTGATTATAACAACGTCCAAAATCAACGCAATCACTTACTCGGAGTTGCAGCAGAGGAAGGTTGCGCTCTAGCAGTTGGCAACTTGTTAGCAGCAGGTGCAGACTGTGACGCCGTTGACAACCACAAGTGCACACCACTGCACGATGCTTCGCCGAACGGACACGAGGCGGTGGCACGGCTGCTGCTAGACAAGGGCGCCGACATCTCCGCTGCCCACGAGGACAGGTGGACACCACTGCACAATGCTTCCCGGAACGGACACGAGGCGGTGGCATGGCTGCTGCTGGACAAGGGCGCCGACATCTCTGCTGCCCACGAGGATGGGTGGACACCACTGCACGATGCTTCGCGGAACGGACACGAGGCGGTGGCACGGCTGCTGCTGGATAAGGGCGCCGACATCACCGCTGCTCACGACGACGGGTGGACACCACTGCACGATGCTTCGCGGTACGGACACGAGGCGGTGGCACAGCTGCTGCTGGACAATGGCGCCGACGTTTCCGCTTCCCGCGAGGACGGGTGGACACCACTGCATGATGCTTCGCGGAACGGACACGAGGCGGTGGCACGGCTGCTGCTGGACAAGGGCGCCGACATCTCCGCTGCCCGCGAGGACGGGTGGACACCACTACACGATGCTTCGCGGAACGGACACGAGGCGGTGGCACGGCTGCTGCTAGACATGGGCGCCGACATCTCCGCTGCCCACGAGGACGGGTGGACACCACTGCACGATGCTTCGCGGTACGGACACGCGGCGGTGGCACGGCTGCTGCTGGATAAGGGCGCCGACATCACCGCTGCCCGCGAGGACTGGTCGACACCACTGCACGATGCTTCGCGGAACGGCCACGGGGCGGTGGCACGGCTGCTGCTGGACAAAGGCGCCGACGTCTCCGCTGCCCATGAGGATGGGTGGACACCACTGCACGATGCTTCGCGGTACGGACACGAGGTGGTGGCACGGCTGCTGCTGGACAAGGGCGCCGACGTCTCCGCTGCCAACAACTACGGGTCGATACCACTGCACGTTGCTTCGGGGAACGGACACGAGGCGGTGGCACGGCTGCTGCTGGACAAGGGCGCCGACGTCTCCGCTGCCAACAAGTCCGGGTCGACACCACTGCACGATGCTTCGCGGAACGGACACGAAGCGGTGGCATGGCTGCTGCTGGACAAGGGCGCCGACGTCTCCGCTGCCGACAAGTACGGGTCGACACCACTGCACGATGCTTCGCGGAACGGACACGAGGCGGTTGCACGGCTGCTGCTGGACAAGGGCGCCGACGTCTCCGCTGCCGACAAGTACGGGTCGACACCACTGTGCGATGCTTCGCGGAACCAACACGTGGCGGTGGCACGGCTGCTGCTGGACAAGGGCGCCGACGCCTTCGCTGCCAACTACTACGGGTTGATACCACTGGCTCTTCCCTAACCCACCCACCCTCGCTTCACGCGATCTTTATATAGAGAAGATCTGACTTCTCGAAACTTCTTATTTTGTTAGCAGAGATTTGTCATAGTATATAATCGGATGATTGACATTACAAATATCATGTATCTATTCCAAGGGTTTCCTCAGAGTTCCTTCATTCAAAATACTTGGGCATGTGTTCAAAAGGTTGTGTAGCATGGATGGTACGGCAAGTGAGCATGGGGCGATATATGTAATTGGCTGCCTCGATTTAGGTATATGAGGTTGGTAGCGGTGATTTAAATTTGGAGGCTGACGAATCGGGTTTTTTGTTTGTTAGCTCCACTTATGAATGGTTTTTGTTTGAAAATAGCATTGTTCACAGTGTTGTCAACCGTCCCGTCCGAGATTTCTCCAGGACGGGACGGCGCCAAGGCCGTCAATCCCGTCCTTGCTGAAGACGGACGGAATGTCGGCCGTCATCCACCGTCATCGGGCGGTTACTGTTTATCTTTAGGCGAGACCCAATCGAGCCCAGTAACGTTATACAGGCTTCGGAACGTATGAAATCCTGGGTGCAGAGGGCGTAATCTTTAAAGAAACAGAGTCAGAAATAGTATGGACAGAGCAGATGCTCACAGATCTTGCATCACGGTCAGAATAGTACAATGATTCCACCAGTCCGGACGGACCCGGTCTGGGGTAGGGCTCAGTCCGGTCCGGTCCCACCGGAAGGTCGGACTGGACCGAGCCTCAGACTGGCAGTCTTGGACTGGACGGGCTTGGACTGGACCAGTCCAAACAGGATAATATTTATCAATTTCAAAGTAGATCCGAAAAAATAAAGAAGTGAGACAGTAATCCCTGCAACCCTAACTCATACACAACCCGAAGGAAGATCAACAGCCAAGGCCCAGTGGGAGGCCGACAAATGCAGTAAGCACTTTGGCTACAGACTGAAGGGCAAAGCAGGCAATTGGAGACCTATCCCAATGACAAGTGCAAAGTCATTGGCAACAAGATTCTACCAACTAAAGTGAGGGCATGAGCCTACCGGAGCTTACCTAAAATGATTCGGACACCGAGAGGATGACAAGTGCTGGTGGTGCGGGTGACAGGTGGCCAAACACGGGAGCATCTCGTCCATCACTGCAGCAGGTGGAAATACCAGCAGCGGGAGCTCTGGAAGAAGGTACGAAAGGCAACGGGCTGGAAAGCTGGCTGATGCCGGCGGGCACAGGTGTCGGAGCTGTTATCCATGGATATATGTGACATGGCGGTGATGGACTTCCTGGCAGCCATGGACGTCGGGAAGTTCCCGCCGGGGTGAGTGGCAAGTGGCAAGTGATGAGAGGTGAGATGTGCATTGTGACTTGTGAATGGCAAGATGAGTCTACATGTATGAGTATATGTGTATGAGTCTATGTGTTGACTCAGTGTATGAGTAACTCCCAGCGTATTCGGGCCGATTCGGCCCGAGTGGACTGGTCCAAAGCAGTCCAGGCCAGTTCAGTCCAGGTCCCGAAAAATTGGGGATTGGTCCGATCCCGGTCCAAAAATTTCGTGGACTGGACCTGGACTAGACTGGACGGTTCCAGTCCGGACTGGTCCATTGCTGGACTGGTGGAATCATTGGAATAGTAGTTGAAATGATTTTGGTATAATCTTTGTTATGTGTGCTAAGACGTCTCCGTCGACGGCCGTCCTTCCGTCCGTCCCTGTCCGGTCTCAAAAAGACGGCGCCGTTCCGTCCTTGCTCAGGACGGACTGGACGGTTGACAACACTGATTGTTCACTTGACCGGAGGTGGTGGTATGTACTATTTTATAGTTTTTGACACATGCGCTAGATTGGAAGTAACAAGTTGCTCAACGGTCCTTTCAGTCGCAGTCAGCACAGAGACATGAGACCGAAGATAGTTGGGCCGGCGTTGACAGCTGGTCGGTTGCGATTGATCTTACCAAAAAAAGATCTATCATATTCGAAAACAAGTCATCTAAATATAGCAGTGTGGCAAACTTTTGACTCGCCGTTGCAAGAGCGGAGGCACTGCTAGCACACAGCGTCTCGACAGTGGCGGTTTTCAGTGATTCGCAGGCAGCCATCAGACGGACGGCGTACCTGGACCCTGGGCCCGGTCAGCAGCTAGCAAGAGCAATCAACGAGCATGGTATAATAGAGACATATAAACACATTCCCTAGCAGCTGTTCGGAGTAAAAAAGTCTTGCTGAAAACAGAAACGGCGAAACAACTCAGTAACCACAATAGTGATGGACAAGCAGACACCGGAATTCGATTTCTAGCAGCGAATTGACCCCATTGGAGGACGCCAGGCAAAGCATCTGCAGAACGTGCAAGCGAATGACGCGACACAATGACCAACGAACCAGTGACGATGGCGACCCAAGAGGGTAGGAGCCCAGGTGAAAAATCGGAGAGACACCGATTGTGATCGAGAGAGATATGAATGTGGCAGAGGGCGGAAATAATTGAGGCATGCCTGGCGACGTGTCGGGAGAGACAATACGCGTCACCTTCATGGCGGCGAATGAGTAGTGGGAGCTGTATAAGAACGCGAAAAGGCTAAGATATATCTCGAAGTCATCAAGTAGTTCGGGAGATAGGAGAAGCCGAAGGGAGAGAAAAATGAGGCAGCTGGCGTGCGAAGTGGCACAGTTGCAACAAACTGTCGGCAAGATGGCAAGATTGCAAGATACTCATGCGACGTGGGAAGGGACGTAGTGGCTTGGCATGTGCAAGTGGATGGAGGATAGGGAGCAGACATAGGAAGATCGCCATAGAGATGACGTACTATGGGGGACGGGGATCTGGGACAGGGCTTCAAAGAATCCGGCGGGAACAAAAGTAGCCGAGAGGGAACCATAGACCGAACAGGCCCTGCAAGTGTCAAAACACTCAGGCACAACACCACAAGAATGAAACCAAGATCCAGAGCAGCAGCAGCGGCAGCAATCTGTACCGCTGCCAGAGCAGCAGCAGCAAGCAGGACTACAGCTGGAGCAGAAATAGCCATTGCCAACCCCAGTCCAGACCCTCCCTCAAAACGCAAGAACCATAATGTAACCACAGTAACAATCAAAGTTAGCACCCGCTAGACTATTGGAGACTGTCCCATTGCGAAAGCCGAAATAATCACCCGCCACCACTGTTGCAGCTGGAGTCACGATCATGACCGCCAGCCCAGCCCCAGCACTGGCCCTGACCACTGCCTCGATTATGGCTGACAGGCAACTGATCCTAAGCAGAGATATGAGCCTCCCCTCGCCCAACAAGATGGACTAGGAAGTGGCATCGGATCAATAGAGCACTGTTCTGGCATAACTGTTGCAGGAAGCCCTAAGGTTCATGATCGTGACTGTCACATTAGACTTCACACCATGACTGCCCTTTTAGACTTCACACGATGCTCGCCCTCATGGTCATCATACTTAAAACACACCTTTGTCCGTCTCTCTTGTACCTACAATCAACTCACTCATTCACATCAACAGGTTATGAGCCCAGCGGTCGCTACTGACTAAAATCACCGATTTTTTTTCTATCTTTCTCTCATTTCCACGACCTTCCAAAGACCTCCGAAACCTCGAAAACACCATCCTCCCACTCTTACCAAAACCTCTGAAATCACGAAAACACCGTCCTCCCACAGTTACAAGACCTTCGAAGCCAGGAAAACACCACCCTCGCGCACTATGCCTACCTAACTTTCAAGACCATATATGGCAAGATCCCTAAGCTGACCGAGAACACCTACCCCATGTGGTCTGAGGAATTGTGGCGAGTAATCATGGGAGCAGACGGTTATGAGATGATGTCTAGAGAAGAGCCTGAGGCACAAGGGAATACCTGGGAGGGCTGTACTGAACTGCGAAACTGGTGAAAACGACGAAACAATGCCCAATCCATCATCTATATTGGATGCTCCAACCAGATCCTTCCCCATATCAAACACACTGACGACCCTGCGGAGATGTCAGATATCCTCTGTTCTAGTCCAGTCACGGAGGATGTCCCTCCGCGGAGAGACCGGTCCATTCACGGAGTCCCACCCTCAGTGACTGGACTGGTTCATTCGCGGAGTGTACCCCTGCACCCCACCTCCGTGACTGGACTGGTTCATTCACGGAGCATACATACAAAGTGCTACTTACACTCAACACCGTGGTGCAACTACAATTACACTATGCTCTGTTGGCACGGGATTTGGCCCGGCGGCTTACGGCCCCCATTGGCCTCGCCTGCCTCTACTAGCCTCGCTTGCCCCCATCGGCCTCGCCTGCCCCCATGGCGACGAGGAGGGCCCGGCAGTGATGCCCGGCATTGGTTTCCGGATGTGATACTCGGCTTCGCCGAGTATGCTCTCTCCTTTCCCACATATATTTGCCTGTCTTTCTCTCTCTCTTTGCTCTTTAGACAATCACTTTTGTACGATAGTCAATTCAATATCTCTATTCGTACTCGATTGATCTCAACATGCTCCATATCGTAACTTGAAACCAGCTCTTCTTCCTCGATGCCTTCTTCCTCTACATCGTCCTCTTCCTTCTCCTGTTCGCCCACATCCTGGTACTCTTCAAGACCCGGTACACTCAAGGTACGGTCGCCAGTAATGAGGTCAGAAGCTCTGGTCTGCAAGCAATCCGAAGCTCAAGCTTTGGCCAGTGGTGCAGCTCTGGTCAATCTAGCCAGCGTCGAAAGCTCCGGCCAGCAGACTAGCCAGCCTCCTAGCAGGCGGACTTAACTGATTGTCTGATCTCAACTTAGAGTCCTAGTGCAGTGGTATTATTAACTATTGTGGGGCCATCAGTGTCACCACCTTGCGCATGAAGATCTGGTAGACTGTCGATTATGACTATATGTTCATGTTCGCACTCCACACTCGCACTCACGCTCCCACTCACACCGGCCCAATTACCTTGAAAATCGAGCTGCGGATTCCGCTCGCAAATCTGATTAGGAGATCTGCTCTCGCTATGAGTCCAAGTATCGCCATTAACCCAGTACCATCGACTTAAATCCTCAACTACATGGCCATTGCATATCGTGAGATTCTCAGACTGAGACTTGTTGACTAGGGATTTGACCCGGTGGCTTCCTTAGTCTTCGATGCCGGTGGACTCGGGCATGAGGCCGGTGGCTGGCCGCCCCCATCGGCCTCGCCTGCCCCCATGTTGAGGAGGAGGGCTCGGCACTGGTACTCGGCTTTCGGCTCCGGCTTTGGCAGTCGGCATGGAGTTTTCCTTCTCTCTCTTTCGCATATAAGTCTATAGTTTTCTTTCTTTTTGGATCGATAGACAATTGAGCTTCTTCGGTCTTTCTCTTTTGCTTTCAACCAGACTACAGGTGTGGGTGCCAGAGTTGGTCGCGGAGTTAGTTAGTTGCAGGAATAAAGTTCGTCTAAAAGTCTATTGATATTAGGATTTATGAATAAGTACTGTAAATCCACTAAGTTAGTTGATTCTCAAGAACTCTCTTTTTCTGCCGTGTAATCATATACTGCTCAGTTGAAGATGCCTTTCATTCATAGCCTGGGGAATCCTCTCGATACTCGCAAAGGGCGGCGATAGTCACTGCCAGAGAGTGCAAAAGACTATCTGTATCACTGCAAAGGTGCACTTCAAAAAACCAGCTGCGTCTCTTCGATAGACCAGCTGAATCTAGTGCGAAAGAGGTTCTGCAGCGAAAGACGTTTTGCAGCGAAACAGCCACTGCAGCAAAAGGGCCACCGCAGCGCAAGATACATAAAGAAGTGAAAATCTCCAAGCCTGAAAGGGTGTGAAAGAGTATTCGCTGCGAAAGTGTGTGGAAAGCAGCCTAAAGCCTCAAAGCACGTGGTACAATCAGGAACTCTCAAAGTATGGTCGAGTTTCGCGATGTAGGCTGAATGCACATAGTTGCTCTGGAGTGAATGCAATTGCATTGATTAAATTCAGCTGGATATGTCCAGCTGAGTGCGCATACATGCGTGGGCATATGTGTGCAGAGTATTCACCGAGTGTACACTCGGTGAATGGACCAGTCCATTCACTGAGGTGGGGTGCAGGGGTATACTCCGCGAATGAACCAGTCCAGTCACTGAGGGTGGGACTCCGTGAATGAACCGGTCTCTCCGCGGAGGGACATCCTCCGCGACTGGACTAGAACATATTTCGTCCAAAATTGCCATTACTGTAATTGCAGTCGAAAAGCATTGATATAGTAGGTCTCGACCGTAAGTGCACTTCCGGTGCGCAATGATTCTCCGCAGTAATTTCGTTCCAGGTGAGGAGGTGCTTCCATCGTGGGGTAAATCTCTGTAAGTGCACTTCGCTCGTGCAGACGTCCGTGGCCGTAAGAGTGCTTCTTTCGTAGGAAATTCCTCCTCCGTAGGTGTAAGTGGCCGTAGAATGCTTCCGCCAGTGGGCTTCTTCGAGGTTGCTAGAGCTGCAGGTGTACAAGCAAATTGAAGTAGATGCACTTCGCTCAATTGGAAGGAATGTAGTCGTAACTGTGCTGACTCGTAAATCGTCTCTCGACTTCGGCTTGCTTCTCTATATTGCCGATTCAGGGGTAAGATCGCGCCATTGATTGTGGGTTCTCCGACTGATGATCGCGCTCAATTGACTCGTAGGAATGGTGTTCGAACTCAAATATATCTATAGTATTCGATTTCTCACGTTGGCAGGGTCGAATAGTGTTGTCTTGTACACATGATAATTATCGTCTTCGCCGCCGGTGACGCGTGTCGTGCGCCAATTGGTCTCTGAATTCGTCTCGGGTGCCATGAAGATGCTCAATTGAATGATGAAATGATCAAGGCTCTGTGCTCGCAGTAATCATGCTTCGATATGTTGTTTTCAAGTCGGTAATGTCAATTGTTGACTTTATGAAGTGGCGCGTCGGTAAAGGGGTAAACTCGCGAAATCCCGTGAGCGAAACGTATCCATTTAATGAAAAAGCGATAATAGTGTAAGGGCACGTACGCCTTCGTTCAGATTCATAGGCATACGTATGGTAATTATAGGATACTGTTGCAAACGTGGATGCCAGTGACAGTAGATGTAGACGTATATGTAAGATTATCGCTAGAGATCTAAGTCTCGTGGCGAGCCGACTATATAGAATGGCCGTTACCCGGCCCCGGATCACGTGCCGCCGTTACAGGTAGTTGCGGAACTGCTATCAGAAGAGGCCGAACGGAGGGGACTACTGAGCGATGGACAGATCGGCAACAGAAAGGGGCGGTCTGCCATTACCGCAGCAGCCATCAGGGTCGACAGAGCACTTGCTCCATGGACGGACAGCGACATAACTGATGTGCTTCTAATGGATATCAATGCAGTGTTCCCAAGCGTCACAAAGGATGGCTGGTCAACGGAATGTAGCCCAAGCATATAGATGGAGACCTCATTAAATGGACGGAGAGCTGTCCTTCCAAAAGGATAGAAGAAATGATAATCGAGGGCAATGCAATGACGACGCATGCAGTGGAAGCAGTGGTAACGGAGGGCTCACCTATAATGCCTATCCTCTTTGCAATATATACTTCACAACTGATTCACTGGGTCGAGGAGTACATTTGAGCCAAAGGACTGTCCTTCGTGAATGACCTTGGCTGGGTAGCGACTGGCAGCATGGTTCATCAGGTGGTCACGAAACGTAAAGAATGCGCTGACAAATGCATTTAATGGACGAGCCGAATGGGGCTGCAGTTTGAAACAGCAAAAACGGATGTGGCACCGTTCGCACGTTGAAGAGGCCACAAGAAGCACAGCCCGCGAATGCTGACAGCAAAGATCTGAGTCAGTGGCAGCTTTATACGATTCAACATTGAAGCAACACACAGGCTGGGAGTCTAGATGGATGCGTAACTGACGTTGAAGGATCACCACAACAGATGCATGGAGAAAGACAGGGAAGCAGAAGCCAGACTCCGAACCCTCACGAAGAAGTACGGGGTTGTCCCAGAAAGTGTGAGAGTCGCCTAAATAGCCTGTGTCCAAGCGGTCGCACGATAGGAACGCGAGCTCTGGTGGGATCCCAAAGATGTAGGCAGCCGAGATGAACTCCAACTCCTTCTAAATCAACAAGTCAGATCCAGTCTGGGCGCGCTGTGCACGATGCAACGTGGGTCGCTGATGAGAGAGGCAGGACTTATTCCCTCGTCTGTAATCTTAGACTCCAGACAACAAAGATTCTCAACTAGACTGGCCAACGCATGCAGTATGAAATTACAGGAGCTACACCACATCCCCACTTCCGGTGCACCAATATGCAGACCAGGCAAGAATGCGCACGCGCATGGTCGGACTACGGAAGGCATAAACTGACCGGCCCCAGGCAAACAATCCTAGGTTACGAACATCATACTGGACCATGATATCGCAGGGAACATAGCCGCGCAATGCTCGGGAAGGGAGAAACATCAGTAAAATGTAATTCGGTCTGTAAGCCATACGGAAACCTCACAGACACTCCGGTACCTCTCACCAGTACTTCTATGTATATCCAGATGCCCTCAGCCCCCCCTGGAACATTGCATAATGCTCCCAGATTGTGCAATAGCATTCCCACCTGCTTCTAAAAGGACCTGAAGGGATGGAGGTGCCTTCAGGATGCTACGAGATTTGACTATTAGGATATTCACATTTTTGTAGCTGCGGAGACTTCATGCCGTATTCTCACCCAAGTGGTTCTTAGGGTTCCATAACGGCAAGGCATTTCAATGATCATATTTGTTCTTCTTAAAGTCATCACATTCGCTACATCATAATATGGCAAGCATTATGTATGTCTCTCTATGACTATACATTCGGAGATATAAGAATCACGGAGAAAGATTCAGCTACAAGCAGAATATATTTCGGAGACCCGGGGGTAGATAGATATCATCTCATTGTACGAAATACACACTCTATCTTGCCCAACTTTGAGGTGTGCCCGATAATCACAGTCAAGTGAACTCTTGGATACACTCCGAGGCCGTGATCGAGTGAGTTTGGAGATGTACTTGCAGGCCGTGATGGAGAGTGTTTGGAGATGCCCTTGGAGGCTGCAATTGAGGAAGTTTGATGATGCTTTTGGAAGCCGGGATCAAGCGACTTTGGAGATGCACTTAGAGGCCGCGATCGAGCGAGATTGGAGAGAGACTTGAAGGCCGGAATCGTGTGTAGTTGATGATGCAATTGGAAGCCGTGATCGAGCGACATTGGAGATGCACTTGGATGCAGTGTTTTCACCGGTCCGGGGGTGGACCAGTCTGGACTGGACCGGTCCGGGTTTAGTCCAGTACGGTCCAAGGATTTTTTGGACTGGAATCGGACCAGTCTGAAATTTCATCGGACCGGTCCAGAC
>Ga0307514_10000716_pt1 | contig 57420 bp, 51 predicted proteins | sample 16_EM_MG_FD_203088 | JGI IMG/M metagenome (GOLD analysis project Ga0307514, IMG submission 203088) | Populus trichocarpa ectomycorrhiza microbial communities from riparian zone in the Pacific Northwest, United States - 16_EM | ecosystem: Host-associated > Plants > Roots > Unclassified | place... | reverse complement strand
CTATCCCCTTGACCGGTGAGACTGTGGAAAATCTCTATCATGCATGCGCTAGCTTTTCATGGTAGGATATCAGCCCAAACCCGCAACAATTTGTAGACGCGGCTGCCAGATCGCGTCAGTTTTGGGGAGCCGCGTCTCCAAAACAAGCTAGTTATGCATGATAGAGATTTTCCACAGTCTCACCGGTCAAAGGGATAATAGGTTCGATCCCGGATTATCGGGTTGCCTACGTACTTAGTTGTTAGTTCACATATCGGGGTGGACTGAAAAGTGACATTCAACAAAGGTGATTGGTGCTACATTGGCCAAAGATAAAACCCACCTACAAAAGGCAATTGGTGTTCACAATGCATGTTCAACAGTGCAGCAGTTCGTAAACACACTGTTCACCCTATTATCTGCTGACTCCGTGTTACAGGTTGCGTCTAATCAGCGTGTGCCGTCTATCCCAACAGATTCCTGATTATTTATTCGAGCTTGAATCTTCAGAACGAATAGAAACTCACACCAAAACTCAACGCGAGCTGCACGGACTTCAGAAATCACCGATCCAGGCAGCTGGGCAGATAATACTGTATTCCAGGTGGTGGACTCTGACTCAGGTGAATCCTTGTCCTGAAGAAAGAGACTGATGCAGTGATTATTAGAAAGAGTTCTAAAAGTCTGATCAGATTGACTATCGAATCTCCGCACAGACGGCCACGTATGACGGTGTAAAGTAGTTAAAATACTATTTCACGACGTCGTACATGGAATAAGCGGAATTGGGTAAATTCATGTGCAGCAACACCTAATTCTGCCAATTCCATTAATTTAATGCACGACATCGTTGAAATGGTATTTTGACCACTTTACTGCACCATATAAAAGGCCGCAAAATATACCACGGCAAACTGTGTCTTCGGTGCTGTGGTGACCCATCTCGGGAGCTGTGATCGTCAAAACGACAAGAATTTGGTCGCAAAACGAAGGCATCCCAGAGAATATTCTAATAACTTGTGAATTCGGAGCTAATTTGGGGGTTCCTTGCCGTGTACAACCTGTCACTCGTTATGCGAGTGCACATAGTAAACTTGTTATCTAAGCGTGCGCTTTACAAACCAGCCGCGTTTAGGCTGAGGAACGAGCTTGCCATAAAAGGTCCAGTGATCAAAATAGCTGATGCTATTACTCTCGCTTCTCCGGATCCGGCAGCTACGGACTCCATTGGTAATATCTGCTCGATCCCACACCTCATGGCTGGTATGCCCTTGTGACTATTTTTATATGCAAGAGCTTATATAGAGAGAATACAGTATCGTATCTAACCTTCTTACAGAGTCTGCATAGTGAAAAGGCTTGGGAGGATCGCGCACTGAGTGACCGACGCATGACGAAAGAGTTAACAAACCTACCGAAGACAGGTAGCTCAATTACTCTATAGTATTGAGCACGAGATGCAACAGCCTCCTAGGATAACCTGGTGAGTATATGTACTAGTGCGGAATATTTATGGTTTCTCTTTTAGCGGCAGAGTTTACAAAGGCGTAACTTTATGGATCCACCATTTTACACCTCCCCATTTTCACCTTTCCTCCGGATCCGGACTTACATCTAGGTATGTAGGTAAGGCTGATTCCCCCATCCGTTCAATGAGGTCTAACCTGAAATTCGGTGAATTCTGGGATCTGGCATGGCCGCCCGTTCCAAAGGTACCGTAGTGCGGAAATTTATAAACTCTGATTCTTCCCGCTCCACAAACATGTCTGCTCGAAAGATACCACAAACCCCCATCCGATGCATCAGACCATTACACCACTCACCGCCTCTACACACCGTATGCATGCCTCCACTCCACTTCTGATCCATACCCCTGCTTCCGTACCGTCTCTGCCGTGAGCTCCTCCGGATCCAGACTGTTCCCCTCACTGACAAGCGTCTGCAAAAGCACACACTCAAAGCAACATGTACATCCTGGATCCGGTGGTGTAGTGTAGTATTCGTAGGAACATGGGCGGTTGCATTTGTGCCATCTTTTCGGCTTCGTGGAGCGGCGGTGAAGGACGGGGAGGCAGAGCCAGTACATTTCAGTATTGCTCGACGACGACAAGTGGTGGAATAGGAGTGTATGTATAGAATTATAAGATACCATTCAATAGTTTTCCCTCCACGAAATCGGGATTTCCGTAGCGTAAATGTTTAAGCTTAAAATTGAGCTTTCCCAACAGCAATAATTCTCATGAGGCCAAAAACCCTATCTGTTATAAGTCAGCAGGTACCAAGTCTCCCCACAACAAAATTATTCCTCAGAGACACCCCTGATTGACTAGATGATTCCGCGACTTCCCAGAAAGCGTTTCCAAAGATATTCGCCACTCCGCGAACTTCAAAACCGACGCAAAAACCGCAATGAGGGAACCAGAGGATCCGCGGCACTTATCGCAGGGGGGGAGAACGAGTGTTTCAAACAGGAGGTTTATAGCTTATGTTTTGATCAACTGTTGCTGACCAAGATTTGTTCTCCCCCCTCCTCCATAATCACGCTACGTTCGGATGTGTAATTTACTTCTTAAGTACTCGTTAGATTTGAGCATGATGATCGAATCATAGAGTATCATTCGGTTATCAGATTGCTACTTTGGGTCTAAGACGGCTTATGGGCCCAAGAAACAAAGAAAGAGGCCGTTGTGAGTATAAGAGTGTCTTAGTAGTGGTAGATGTGATCGAAAATTCGGAAAAGATACTCTGGAGGATAGCCAGAGTCACGTGAAGCTAATCTGTACAAGCCATGCTCCACCGCCGTCACTTACCTATTTTTTTGAACTTAGGCATATCAACGTTAACCTACGACCAGTGCCACGACGACCTGCCCCCGGCAATTGGACTTTATCTCGGCAGAACCCCTAAGATTTGATGAAGGGACAGAATAATTAATTATATATTGGAAATATGAAAGCTGGTAACCGGTAAGGCCAACCAAAAACATTCACTACATAACCTCCTATAGATTCCCATGCTCACGCAATCGCAAACCAGATCTCTGTATCCTAAGTCAGTATACACATCCTCTCCCCTCGACGATGGTATCAACTTACTCTCCCACACATTTCTCGGCTCGGGAGGTACATGCTCCCGCTCATCTCTATCAACCTCCGCTTTCCCAGTGTAAAAGTCCATATCTGCATACTCAATCGCAGGTTGACGGTAGTACAGTTTATGAAATACGCTTTCTCTCGTCAGCTTGACCGCAACAATAATAGCAAGTTTACTTACTACGGCACCACATAAAGCAAGATACCACAATAGGAACTAAAGAATTCTTGAACTGTGAATTTCCCCGGGAAGAAGACATCGAAGCCGGTGACGAGCATGAAAAATATGCTCATTATTACCGTGTAGTATGCAGCATATGGTTGGAACCAGCCCTTGAATGGCATTTCATCTCGAGAGATTCCTTGAACTTCCATACCTTTACGGAAGCGGATGTAGGAGACGCCGAGAGTGAACCAGTTGAAAAGCCCACTCACTGTTGTCTACACAACGTCAAAATGAGGGCAGACATTGAGAGAAAAATAGGGTTACCTACTACGTTGACAAACCAGCCAAATACCACCGCGCTGTTTTCTCCGACGTTGAGGAACGATAAAAGTCCAAACAAACATATGGTAGCTACAGAGTAGATCGGAATACCTGAAACCAAAGTATGAGCCACCTATATGGTTTAGAAAAAAAGGATGGTATCACATACCACGCTTGGTGCATTTTGCGAATATCTTTGGCGCACTTCCGGAAATCGCTAGAGCATACAAATTGCGACTTCCAGCATATGCGTACGAGTTTCCGCAAGACCACCTTCATCTTCATTGTCAGCACACCAAAGTCAACGCGGAGCAGAATACTTACGCAGAACTCAATATAACTGCGTTGATAATGTGCGGAAGTCCCTGGATGCCGGCATTTTGGACGGCAACAACCCATGGTGAACCAGCTGCACCTTTTGCGCCTTTATCCAAAGCTTCTGCGAGACTTTTATCGTTGTATGGGACAAGAACCCCGATTGCGAGGACACCTAAGACGTAGAAGAAGAGGATACTGGACAAAGGTCAGATTTTTCTTCATCGAGCTGTTGGTTAGCTATCTAGGGCCGATCATAATTACATACCGCCAGAATGTTCCTGTGTAGTAGAGATCAGCAAAGAGAAACTTTCTTGGGATTACAAGAGACGCATACTCCTAACTGCTTTGGGGATGTTCCTCCGGGGATGCCTAATGCCAACGGGTCAGTCTCTGTTCCGCTTTATAGCCAGATTTTGTACTTTGTTTCGCAACTGCAAACTGCGATTACCTCTGCGCCTAAAAACGCAAACACCGCGTTTACAAATGATTTCAGAAATCCACAGAAACGTCCGGCATCGCCGGTCACAAGATATTCTTTCATTGCGCCGGGGTTTTTCCAGTACCGGAAGCCTTTGCGGTCCTTATCACTGGTATTCTCACGGGTCAGTGCCTACTACAAATGCGGAAGGATTATAACCCACGGTCCACCACCTAGGTCAAGAATCACCGCAAGGATGAGCAATCCGATAATCGTTACGATTTTAAAACCTGGAGAGCCAGTTAGCTCTCTACAAACCTACAAACCAACAGTTACGGGTGACTCACTTGCAAATATGAACTCCGCTTCTCCATATCCACCCACAACGAAGCTATTAAGAGCCACGATGACTATTAGGATTACAGCAATCCATACCCCGACGTGTATAGTATTATCCCAGTACCCAATAACTACCTGAGAGGTGTGAGCTGACATCACTTGTCGAGTAGGGATGGAAGAATGCCTACAGACGCAGCAGAAATCTCAGCGCACAATACGACTCCAGCACTCAGTGCGTAACTGTAGCAAAATCTTCAGTAAGACACATGGTGGAACAGAAGTTATGAGACATACTTCCATCCCATAGCGAAACCCATTGCGGGATCCGCATACTACACTCTAGGTCAGCCACCATTCCCCCCTGTTAAGAACCCGGAAAGACATACTCGACACGCATATACAGTCAACCCACCGCTAATGGGTAACCAAGTAACAATTTCACCCAAGCTCTGCACCATGGAAAAGACCACGGTTCCTGAACAGATCAGCTGCTCCGCTGGGGCATCATGCTAATTCCCGTGCGTGGAACATACCAACAATCGTATAGGCCAAAAATATAGACAAGGGACCTGCCCTTTCCAATGCGACACCGGTTCCGAGAAACAGCCCAGTACCTGTACCAGCCCCTCAGTTCTCCTTATTTTACTTAGTAAGCTTTATGAGTGGAACATACCAATCATCCCACCAATAGCAATAAATTGCACATGTCGACTTTTTAGCCTTTACCGCAACTGCATCAGCTCACATCCAACGGATAAGATATGTAAATTCAAACTGTACTCTCGCTTCAACGTCCCGTACTCCTTTGCATCCAGTTGTCCGGTGTACATGACAAGATCCTCCTGATCTGAGCCCGAAGAGCGCTCGAGATCTGCGCCGATACCCGGCGACTTTTCGTCTTCAATACCCATGACTAGCAAACTCGTCGTCAGTTTAGCCGGGAAGTGATGCTTTTCTTTAGCTGGGTGGCTGAAGGGGAGTCGTTGTATGATGGATTCCTGACGGGTATGCGGAGAAGTAAGAGGTATGTATACCCAACCCCCTAGTGGCCAAGTGGAGAACGCTAACAGGATGGTTGGTGTCTGTGGAACATTGCCATGGCCAGCGTATGGATGCTTGAGATTTTCTCTACTCTAGTTGGGTGTGTTTCTCCATGTTTTTCCGGGAGGGTGCTATAGTTTAATACGCCGTATTCATTGGGGATGTTTAAGCTTACGTGCAGATCCCCACCTCTCACAATAGCTATGGTTGATCTATCGTATTTAATGCGGTGGCAGTATTTAATAGTTGGTATCAGTATGCGTTTCATTATCTGATTCTGCGAAATTCGAAATTCAGATCTCCACTCATTCTTTATTGCGGAATGTCAGCTGGATATCGTGGTTCGCGCTGATGGGTTGCTATGTAACACCAACGCCGCCCAGCCGGGTTATTACTACATATGGAAGGTTTGCCGGTGAGCACGATATCTGCGAACCTGGTTGGTGGCGGGAACGGCAACATGCCGCAGAGACGTTGCAGTGCCCTATTCAAAGAGAATGCCGGTGTAACGCTCAGTATGGATCGCTTCTGATTGAATAGATTGACGAAAGGATGTTTGATAACGGCGTGCATGTTTCTACAGAGAGCAAGTGGTGGGCAATGTCCGGTCTGGTTGAACCTGATATCAATGCGGCTTTATCGGATAACATCATTCAGACAGATCTTTATCTCAGGTTTGACGACGGAAGGCGGAAGCCACCGATCGTTTACTTCATTCAGCACTGATTAACGAGAGAGCGCGTAGTAGTTAACGACATTCTAATGCGACGATACGAGGTTGTACCAGCTTTACATTCGAAAGCTTCGACAGCTTTAGCGAACGACGGCAGTCAATATATTGCAGCTTAATGAGCCCTTACCTCAAACAAGTTCCGTCGACGAAATCTACCAGAAGTTAATTGAACAGCCTTAATTCGATAGGTAGTCGTACTGTGCAAAGGGTAGCTCGTTCGTTAACTAGAATAACCAAAGTTCCATTTACCGCCCTGACAGAAACACTGACTTTTGGATTGTCTTTATGCGGGTATGCGGGCGGCTCATTAAACACTTGCAATGGGCTATACATGGACCCCAATGTGAAACAGGTACCTCACGTGGAAATTTAAGTTTTGATTGGAATACGGAAGGAATGAGAGCTGGGAGGCAGCAGGCGTGGGATGGGAGAGGGTTTCACTGCTGATCACTCGGTTATCGGTGTTCAATGTTGTTGCGTGTACCTGCATTGTGAGCCTCACTGCTCAGGTCTGTTTGATATGCAGTTGGTGTATGAGGATATGCCTCAGGAGAGCAGCTCATAACAGTGCAAACGGATGTGCAAACGGATATAGATATGGATATGGATATGGGAGTCAAGTCTGTATATATACGGGCCTTCAGGCGTCGAGAGATCAGTCAATAAATAAGTCTTTCAAGCATCCAAAGTAACAAATGTTTCAGGCACAGAACCGGGAAGCAGTCTGGCAAAGCTTTTTGGAGGCCCTGGACTTTCCGTAGGCAGATATGGGTCGCTTCTACTTGGGGGTTTTAGGAAGTGATGTCCTCAGTTGATTGTGGTCTTATGGGGCACGTGGGGCACTTGCTCGACAAACAGAAACCAGGCGCCGGGCTCGACCCAAAGCAGTGGTATATAATTGTTGATGCATGCGTCACGCAAAGCGATCATTTATATTGCCACCTCCCCCAACGGGCCTCACTACGCGATGAGATGGGGCTTGCAATATAAACAATTAGCGAACGGAACTGGCTGTGGATTTGCCGGCGCAATGCACTTTATTTCCTACAAAACCGCCTTGTAGCACGGCTTACCAAAGTTTGAACGGATCCAAAAATTTTATCTTTCAATACGTCGTTAAAGAGAGGAGACATGCACGCTACCGAGGCGGCAGTTGGCGGAGCGTTGTAGAGCAGGACATGTGAGGTGGAACCTCGGATAGACAACCCTAGACTTTGGAACAAGATAGACTAGGCTTGTGGCGCGATTAATTGTTCCAAGAGTGGCTCGAGGTACACGTGCACGGGTGATTGATGTTGATAGCCTAGGGGTTGAAATTGTTCCTTGCAAGCGACAAGCTGGGGAAACGGTAAGTGCAGATTTTTCAAAGTGCAGTCGACCTGGATATATAAAATATATAATGGGCCTCGTGATGGTTAAAGATCTACCGGATATAGCAGCACCCAAGTACCGGTACTGGCTGGAACCCCGCAATATTGTTAATCCTTGAGGCGAGTTTAATTATCCGAGTAGCAGCAGCTATGGACAGCGACGAATCATCTTAGGTTCCTACGCCACACATTCAGGGTGACAACGGGATGATATTGACCACATAGGTTACTACGGGTCTAGTCGACTGGTTATTTGCATGTGCATGTGCTTTTCGGTTTAGGGCTTTGTTGTGCGAGAATGCGGCAACCTCGGGTTTATAATATACCAGATATCGATGTCAGGGTGTTCTGTGACTCAACAAGGTGTGTGATGCACTGTTTACCGTTGGGAAAAAGGGGTCAACGTTTTTATAACGAGTAATAACGGTTGTTGATGCAGAACGGCCAAACGTGTATGACATCCCCAAAAGCTATATATAGACAGTTTAAAACGGCAGACGCATTTGAAACCTTCTGGAAGTCAATACTCCCCCTTTTCGCCTGCATATATGGCAAGCTACATCCTGATTTTAGTGGCTAGTTGTAGAAACAGAAGGCACGAGTGACCGTTATGCGAGACAGGACGTTGCAAATACAAAACTAACCCTCCGAAACAGCTAACCAAATAGGCCCTAATGTGCTTGCTGACGGTTTGATATAGATACCGTATCATCACTGTGCCTGAAGAAGAGAAGACGGATTTTTGGTGTCCGTCATACTATGGTTTTGAGTGATCGATGTCCGATGGATGATGGCGTCATGGCATGTACAAGCTACGAAACGAGAGGGTATCTACGGTAAGGGCGCGTTTGAAGGTGCCTGCTTTTAGTAGTCAGTGAGAATCCAGACTACCCTAGAAGATAGATGCCATACAAATTTGAGATCTCGAGAGATATCGATATCTCAGAGCTTTATTTAGCCTCGAATACTCGGGCTAGCGCTTTAGAAGCCCCTAAAGTCATGATTTTGTTTGTTTTTTCTAGAAAAACGGCCCTCTTGAGGTGTATTTTCCATGATATTCGCTCAAGTGCCCACGTTTTCCAGGCGTCCATGTCACCTCGTGGGGACATAATACAGACAGCAACACTAAACTGCAGCAACTCAAAAGACACATCCGCATGTAGAGGCACACGACAGCACAGCACCAATGGCGGGTGTGCAGAATTCACATATGGAATCTGGCGATCAGCGAGCGACATTGCGGCCATGACTTCATCCCGCTACACTCCGCTAGATATCGCAGATTATTCAGTTAGAACTCTGCTGTAGTAATATGAGTAATGAGGTTTTGATTTCTCCGGCCGATAAGTGCGTGCGTTTCTTCTATCAGAGATACCCAGTACCATAAGCATACACGCGTAGGCATATCGTGAATTTCATTTATACTGATAAGTTAAGATGAACTGAATGGCTGCATCCACAGTAGGTACGGGAATCGGGTCTGTTGGAATGTTTGGTTTGCCTCAACGCGATCTCTAGGTATTGTGCATGCGACCTTTTAACCTAGAAGAGACTAGGCCTTTTCTCATGCAAATTCACCTTACGGGGTGCGCAGCGCTGAAGTGCGCACTCTATAAGATAAATATACTGATTGGATCAAAAGCTAACAAAAAGCATTGACTACACCACCTTTGATTAGGCAACTGACTACGCTACTAAAAAATCCTACAGCTAGTCTTAAACTTGATCCCATCTGACTGAAAACCAACCTCTAATTTCTATGAACCCGTTTCTTGCTCCTCTACCACCCTGCATCAGTAGTACTCTATTATTGAGAGGTGAAGATGGGTTGGGGTTCCGAGTGGAAGATCCCCAGCTGACGAATCGACCTTCCTTTTGCCTCAGGCAGGTGAGTAGACCCCGCGATGGCCGGAGCATTGTTATCTCCAAGATCTAGGGAGGACACCATTATGAGGCCGTTCAAGCGAAAGAAACGTATCCTTCGGGAATAAGGAGACTAGTACAAGCAAAAATAAATCGATAGATTGGGTTTCATTTATCCTCTTGCGCATTGAGTAATCGACTTCGCCGCATTAAATCTTCAGGCGTCCAAGTTTGAGACTCCGTGCGTGAGCCGTGCATCATTGTCAACCCTATGGTCTACAACACTTATTCTATCAAGAATCTTCTGTAGCACAACCCTTACTGCTATCGCCGCAAAGTCAGCAAGGATTCATAATCCTACCGGACGAAACTACTAATTCCCGGATCTCAACGCTGCGAGCTGGTCGGCCGGTTCGTGTTATTACGGTAGGCCAATGCCGAGACTATTGGCACCGGTATTGGAAATGCGGCAGTGAATGCAACTATCAAGAGAAGGGCGGCGAGGATGATGGTGATGGTGGGTTACAAGCGTATTATGGAGAGCCGATTGATCTAGCTAATGACTTCTTGGTGATCCGAGAGGCGCTGTTCAGGGGAATAGACGGAGGTTGGCGACGGTGGCGAGCAGAGGTGTATCAGTGCGATCTCAAAGACCATGGTTTGTGGCTGAAAATACACTCGTGTGCTTTTTTTTTCACTATCTACGGATTGCGTATGCAATTTTGGGGGTGGGTGCGAATGTCCCCTGCCTGCAGGTCTGGTAAACGCGGGTCGCGCTTTGATGTAGCTTCGTGCATTGTAACGGCAGTAATGAAGAGAGTATCTTCAGAGCAATTGCACTGCTAGCTACTATCTATGTCACGTAGAGTGACATACATAGGTTTCAGGCTCATCGCGCTCGGTTTCCATGAGCCAGTGGTCGCTGGGCCATGGGGACATGACAGACGAAAATATAATATCTTTTAAGTTGTTAACGTGGGAGGATTACGGGAGATGGGTGCTTGCCTGCATATACGGAGCTCACAAGTGGTTTCTAGGTAGCAACAATCTACATATTTTTCCCCACGTACTCCCATAGGCCCTCCCCCGCGGCCGCGAACTTAGTAGTTTAATGCACCTCTAACATCATTGGGACGAGGACATCACGACAGTGGTTCGATACCAGCCGTCTAAAAATCTAGGTCTTTGAATTGTGAAAGTCCCAAAATCATGATTTGAAAGCCGCCACTTGAGGTTGCAGTCTAGTAGTGTCACGTGACGGAGGCCAGGGTCCAGGCAAAACAACAGCACTTGAGGTGTATTTTTCCATAATATCGCTCAGGAAGGACCGAGGCACATCCCCGGTCATTTCCGAGATGGGAAATATATTTCTCCGAACAGCCCTTCCATTGGCCCAAGCTAAATCACACGACAGTCAATTTTCTCGTACAGGTATAAATATTCGTCTGTTCTTCTGTCGCCGACTAGTGTGACCGCTGTTAACTGCGTCGTAGTAGGCGAAAGAGAGAACGTTGTAGAGCTTCTGCAATTGCATAGGTAATGCACACGGCTCCTCACTCGGGCTTGGAGGGCTGTGAACGTGACCGGAGAGATTACCGTGCTTGTATCTAGATATGCATCTTAGCTTCCATGAAGAATGACTTTTCGATCGAGCATTCTGACATGTATCCTCTCATGGCTGAATGCTCCCCGCTTTTCGGTTCACTCGGAGAGGATGCGCCGCATGTTCGCCGTTCCCCCGCACTTCCTTTTCGCATGGGTTTGAAGTTGTCAATATCGCCATTCAGGGATAATGCTGATGGTAGTAGCAGCATCCATCGACAGTTGTGGGTGAATACTTGACATGCGCTGCCGGCCAATTTTTCATTCCAGACTCTTTTTTATCCTTGGGAAATTCCCTTCTTTTAGGGCCTTCACTCTACCCGGAGATTCCGCCTTCGTTCCCCGATCGTTGCCCTTTGTCCGTTTGCTCTGATCGCCGCCGGAGGTTGTCCGCCCTGCACCACAGCAATGATCAATGGCATACAGCCGCCGCATCCCAGTCTGTTCAACAACAAACGTGGTACACTATATACACTCCCCCCCTCCATGTTCCGACAGGTATGGATTACAGCAGCAGTCGCACAGCATAGCGCTTCCTGCAGCATATCAGTGCTAAGTATGCACTCCGAATCCTCCGATTACTATTTCACCCAGTCACTCACTCAGAGTCACTCACTCAGCCCCTTCACATTCGTGTATAGAGTTCGAGTACAGAACAAGTACTTACGTTACATACGTGTAATACAAAAACAATGCCACCCAACATCCGTGTGCTCCTTCGGGAACGAGCTTTGGGCATTTGCTGCAGCACTTTCTCGTATCGTATCCAGGGGGTCCATGATCAGTGAGGCTGCATTATCACCACACATGCCGAAGTCCGTCTTTCGTTCCCGCGAGGCTTTTTTGGTCGGGCTTAGTGGGGGCTTCCACGCTCAGCAGCGTTTCGATCGACCCAATCGCTGGCAGTGTATGGTGCATGCATAGGTTGGATCCTGGGGTCTGCCCCACAAGGGACCGGTGCTTGTGGAAATACCTCGCGACTCCACACGACTGCATATGACGCAACAATCAATAAAATAGATCTTGTCTTAGAAGTACTTGCAGGACTACTACATACTACATACATCGAGCCCGACAGCGTTATCATATTCCCCTGCTACAACAACTAAGTAGCTGGCGGCGGCGGTGCATGGCCTTAGCCTCCTCCCTCCTCAAAACATATCAAGATACCTGATTGACTTGCTTGCTTTCCGTTACTTTACACTTCCGCAGCATCGACGCATGGAAGCGGACATCTATCAACCCACACCAGCAAAATGTCGACAAAGTTCGTGAACACGGCGATGTACGTCTATACCCAGCGCTGCGCAGCCGTTCTGTACACAGCGTTCTTCCGGGGGGTTCAACAAGCACCAGCAAGCTATCTCTCCCTTGGCCAGGAAATCGATCGCCTCTCCCACGCCCTCGAACACCTAATCTCAGAGATCCATGGCTCTGATTCCAAACTTTTACGCTATGACAATGCACACCCAGCTGCAGAGGCGCTCGGAATAGCGCTTTATGGCATTCATGGCAGCCTGGTCGAAATCGAAAACACTCTTATCGGACTGCATGTTAACCGGCACAACACAGAACGATGGATGGACTTTGCCATAAAAATACAATTTCATGGCGGGGAAGAACGGTTGTTGCAGCTAAAGGAGCGGGTAGGTTATCATTGTTGGGCATTTGATTTGGTACTGCGAACTTTGATGAAGTATGGTGTGGCCTGTATACACCGTAGCCGACCGTGTGCACTAACCAGGCTTTAGAAATGATGCCCAAGAGCTTTTGGCATCGATTGAAACCATTGCCGTCGAAGATCATCTCGAAAGGTTGCTCTGTGACCAAATTGAGGGGCTCGAGGAGGATCCAACCATTCGCCGGTTCGATGTGCTCTCCAAACAGGGAGGGAAATACTTATTCACAGATTTCCGGACAGACGTGGTGGTAAGGATTGTCATGTTTTGGTCCTTCAAGGCAATCACAAACCTCCGCCTGGTGGCTGAAACGAAACATGTTTCCCCCATCGGGTACCTGAATCTTCTCAAAGCGGCTTGGTTATTTCAGAAGATCCGAAGCTCTCCAAGGATAAATCCCAGTTTTGACGAGACCAAAGCAGTTGTGGCGTTGGTTTCCACTGTAAGCCCCGAATTTAAAGTCAGCCGTGGTGAGATTTAGCACTGAACAAAAGGTGGCAGGAACTTCTATTCGCGTTCAAAAACGTCATGAAGGTAGGAATATTTCCCTCGAGGGATTCTATCATGCGCCATGGCGACTTCACAATCTTCCCTCCACATCTCGCAGATCAGGGTACCGCAGTCGCAGTGGCGGAGGGGGAGCGCCAGCTTGCTCTTGAGCAAGATATTCTCGACAACCTTTTCTTTAATAGACCTCGAGCAAGCACGACAAGCTCTTCTAGCATCAGATCAAGCTCGCCGCAATGGCTAGCCAATGGACAGTCAGTATTACCACAATCTCCGCCTCCACCCTATTCGGCAACAGCAGGCGTAGAAATCCGACCACCAAGCAGCCCACCACCGTCATTCCCACCGCCAAGCATCCCACCACGAAGCCCAGAGCGGAAGAGAAGGCGACCCGGTTCCCTTCGAGTGAAAATCCAGGACGATGACCGGTCAACCACAAAACCACGGACGGATCACACGATCAACAGATTACCAACACCCCCTAGCTCTGCTATTTCACTCGAGGAGATGCCGTCGAGCAATTCAATATTGACTTCCACCATTCAGGAGGAGCCCAGCATTACCGAAGTCGAGGAAAACAACGGAGCACTTAGCCCGACTCCCAACACTATTATCGATGAAATATACTGCGATTCTCCAACTTTGGGCCTGGAGGACTATTTCGAATTACCAATAACTCCCGAACCTTCATCCACACCCACCACTGAGCATGATGGATATGCGATCCCGTCGCCATTGGAGCTCTCGCCAAAGCAAACCAAAGATCCATTACAACACCTTCCCAGCTTGGAGTCTTCGGTACTAACACGACTTGACTCCATAGCCTCCGCTCCAGTGGAGAGGACCATAGCATCACCGATATTATCCACTTCAAATGCAAATCAGGTGAAAAGGGCATCAGTCCTGCAGACCTATGACCCCCGGGCGCCATCTCCCAATGGATTGATTGTCGATGACCGGGAATGGAACGTTGACTTTGCGATCGAGTACGGCGTACGACCTGGTGAAAGAGAGGTTATGCCGGAGCGGTTTAGCGTCATGTAAACCCCCCTGAAAGAAGAGTTAAGACAATGACTCTGACAAACGTGGTGTAGGAAGCTGAGAGTATCAGAGACATGTAATCCGCAGGGCCGCTGGGAAGACTGCATCGTACGGATCTTTGAGAACCAGTCAGCTAAGGAATTCCGCCTTCTTACATTACGAGGGAAGAACATTGACCAAAGACATCGTACATTCCCAACTTCTTTTCTCCGGCGTCTCACTACTAACAATCCTTTGCGTAGTTCCGGTGTCAAGCACAGAGCTCGTGCCCGAGTATGGCTACAACAAAAACTTTCCCGTCATATTCCTCCGAAAGGCATGGCCAGGCACCTACTCGATGCAACCTTACTCCAGAGAAAAGGGCCCAAAATCCAGCCGTAAATCCAGCATGAACGGCAATTACCTAGTAGGCCCGCCACCTCCCGCATCCCTCTTCTACAGATTTGGAAGTCTTGAAGGTACTCCACCCCCCTATGCACCACATCTCCAACCCGATTAACACGGCGATCTAGACATGTTCACCTTCCAACAAGCCTTCCTTCACGAATCCGTCGAAGCCGATGCACAAAATATCCGACAGATCCGGTACACGCGCGGCTTCCTCTCAGGCGAAAACTGCACACAAAAAGCGCGAATCCAGCTGTGGAAGCCGCCGGCGACGGAGCTCAGCGGGGGCAGCAACTCCAGCCACCGCCACTCCGTCATGCCCGGGCGCGCATCGACCTTACGCACAACGGCGCCCAGCGAAACCACGATTATAAAGCCCACGCGACTCATCCTCTACCTCAACGAGGTCACCATCAACATCTTCGTCACCGACGATGTGGTGCACGCGATCCCGATCAACCTACCGCGTACGCTGCGTATCCGACCCAGCACCCATAAAACGTTCAACAACCCGAGTTCTGTGAAGGCGTGCGTGCTGGGGGATCCGAAGCGCGATATTGCAGGTGGGTTTAGACTGGATAAGGGTGGACTTGGGATCGACAGGCAGGACACGTTCGAGGACTTTAAGTGGTTCGAAATTGATTTTAAGACTGAGGGCGATTGTAGGGGGTTTAGCGACGATCTGAGCGAGGCGCTGCAGCAGCGACGCAGAGATAGGACTGTGATTGATGAGTTGCGGAAGAAGGCTGTGAGGGGGGTCATGGCCGGTGGGTGGTAACTGAAACTGTATTTGTGTTTGGTAGGCATTTTTGGGAGGCGTTTTAGCACGGATACCAGTTGTTTACATGCAAGGTTATTGTTCGAATGTCTTTTTTGGTCATTTTTTTTACTTTAGATAAGGTGTTCCTTTCGTTTTGGACGTTGAGTACGAGCGGGCGGTGTTGAGTCTTGATATATTTTGATGGTGTTTTTTTTTTGCCCAGCATAAGCGCTACGTTATTTTTTGAACGCTCTTTTGTTTTGTATGGTGCGAAACTGTGGCAATGGGTTCGTGCTGCGTTTAGTGTGTAGTGTAGTTATGATACTTATTGACGAAGAATACGATGCTTTTTTATGGTTCAGAGTGCTGACCGCGGCCATCCCAAACCAGGGCGAGCACTAATGAGTATCACTGCCAGTTTGCAGTCCTGTAAACTAGTAGAGAACGAGTGTACTGAGGTTCGTATGTCTTACCCACACAGATGTACAAAAGCATTACGAGCGTGGCAGTTTGCATTCTATTATTATGTCAGGCCCATATGGTAGCCCAAGTGGACAAAACTGTTATGTTTCTCAAAAGAAGGATGTCATCTCTCAAATTTGCTGACATACCTTGCACTCCAAATAACGTATGCTCAAGTACGTAGCCGCACAGCGAATTACCGCTGCTGGTTTGTACATTTTAGAGTACTCGGCGGATTTTCAAGTCTCCGGACATCTCATTATAAGCGCCCTTGGCGACGCATCACAGTTTAGTGACTAAACATCAAAGGTAGATGACTATTCAACCAGATATGATATTATCAGTGTCATCTTAATAACTAACATGGGTGTCCGGAGATTAGAAAAATTTGACCAGCACTTTCATTCTACAGTTTATCTACCGCTTGTGTCAAGACCACTCCACATCCCCACAGGAGTACAACCCCGGTCGCCGCCTACTGTTTTCTCGGCTTAAGGTCTCTGTAGTGCTAGAAAATGACAGTGTAGACAAATTTTGAGACCGAAGTCCAAGTTAGGCGTACGCAAATGGTATGTGACGGTACGTAAATGTACAATGGTGTACAGCGGTGTACGTTGATTGGTGCACAAGTTTCAACATTATCACTCAATCGAGGAACACTCTTGAGAAATATAACAAACCTACTTTTCTGTCCACTCCGGTCTTCCATACCCAATAGCTATGATCAAACTACAAAGCCAGCAGGAGAATAAGAAACTACCCTCAGAACAACACAAAAAGAAGCGCACTCACTGGACGAATAACCCCCTAACGTCCCTGCAAAAACTCAACCGCAGCCGTGCCCAAAAATCACCCACCTGAAATCCTCCACAAAGAAGCGCCCAACACGGTAGCACTCCCAAGAAAACCACCATATAAGTCGTCGATTCCGTAGTCCCCAAGCCACTCCGCACAAAAGATGATCCCGAATACAATCGCGGCTGTAACGGAGCAGCCGCACAACTGATACAAGCACCAATAGCAGGATACCAGCCGCTAGAATAATGTGATCCCAGATAGTCTTTGGTACATCTGGGGGGATATAGGTTGGTTCCGACTCCCTTGTAGGTGCTTCTTTCTATCAGTATCCTTTTCTGTGGAGCAACATGTACAGGTAAGGGCCAGACCTATTGCTATGGCTTGGGGCATTTCAAAACCCCTCCTCGCCATCTCCTTACGTTCACGTTCCTCTAGGATTCTTGTTAAGTCCTCATATGAGTTTCTCTGGTGTGTGTGGAGGTCCCCCCCCTCCCCCAATCCCCTCGCCAAGGCTGACAGGCAACATCTTTCAGTATCTACAAACACATCGGCACCTCGATCGAGCAGGAATTGGACATTATGATATCTCCCATTCCACACGGCGTTTCCGAGTGGCGTACGCGGGTATAATGGATTAGCATCTTCATAAACATAATTGATATCCGCACCCCCCTCAAGGAAGAGCGCCATATACCGGGTATCCCCGCGGAATCCAGCGAGCCAGTGAAGTTGCCAATTGAGAACCGTTCGGTCGACTGCCGCTGACGCATTGATATGAAGTCGCAAAGTAGTGATTTGTTGAGGACCTGTGAGCATTAAGGTGGCATATCTCATCCATTGCGAATGTATGAAGTTTGGACTCACACCAACGGAGTTTTCCAATATATCTTGTGTGTATTTGTTGCCGTGGTGCAGCAACCAGCGATGTCTAAAGATTTCTGAGGCATTGGTGGCAAAACCCGCTCGCAGATATTCCTTGACCCTCGGCGAAAGTTCAGTGAGCGACAATAGCACTTTATTCGCCGTATCTATGTTGCCAGTTGGAAGGGTGCCACATAATCTGAATGTGAAATCAAGGAAGTTTTGTAACATATGCTCGTACATCCTAAGATCAACTTCGGCCGTACTATCAATAGCAATGACTGCTTCCTTAAGCATGGCGTGCCAAATCCCCTTGCCGTCTGTTTCGGACAGGAGAAGTGGGCGACGGGCTCTCCTCCAAATCTCTGGTAATCCGGTAATTCTCCCACAGCACATAGCCGCAAGGATACTGAGGAGCTCCTGCTTTCTTTCTTGCCCAATGGACGCAGGGTCGTGCGAAAACAATTCCCGTGCATACTCCTTGCAGTTATCTCTAAAGGCTTCGTAGTACGAACCTTCCAAACCCGAGTCAACTATCACAGCACCCCAACATTGGAAAGAAGAGAGGAAGAAGAGGCCGCCAGATTCGATAAGAAGTTGGATCCCCATGATAATGTTTCTTGCTTTGGCCCCACTGGGATTGAGGACCATATCATCGACCATAAGCTTCTCCAGAGGGGTTCTGTGAATTATAGTACACTTAGCTCTACTCAGCAGAAGGGTACGGCAGGAGGCTTACGTTCCGTCTTCATCAAGTGTATTGCAGTCCGCGGCTGATCTGACTAAAAGTTTGAGAAACTCTAGCCCTTCTGCGCGATCGGAGTATCTCATTTTCGAACACACCTGCCAGTTGATAAATTATTACATATTGCAACACATAATAGTAATAATGTACATGTTCTTCGTATACATACGTAGTGTAAAAGAGTCTCCCCTCGAGCATTTGTGTCATCTGGTCTGATTGCCCCGGTAGTGAGGAGTCTTTGAAAGCCTTGAAAATCCGACTGCTGGATGCACCCCCAAACTGGATGAGAGTTCGATAAAACAATCGTAGTTTTCAAGGTATACTTGATGGTTGGTTGAATAAGTTCCAGCTCACATCGCATAAGGACTATTGCGTCGGTGATAATTGACTTATGCGACAGCCACGGTGCAGGATGAAACTCCCAGCTGCCGCCTATCGCATATTGCGCCTGTTTGCTTGAATCATGTTCAGATTCTGTGCTTCCCAGCCCATAAGACACCTTGATTTGCCCAACTCCAAGACAATAGGTTGTATGCCGCATTTTGACGGTAGATACAACAGAATTCAAATCTGCAAACCGGTACGCTTTGCGTGGGACCGCAGGCCTTCCTATATCCATGCGGGGTCTCATATAATGAAGCTTTGCACGTTGGTGCTCGACAAACTCCTGTTTGGTGATCATCGTTGCGTTGATCTCATTTATCATTTGAATAACTTGTCTCAAGTTTTCCGTCGCGGGGGTTTGCGTTTTTAGAATGGCTTCGAGGTATTTGGTCTGATGGCTCGATGCATATCTACTTGAATCAGACCCAATATCATCACTCTACTGATAAGGTACTTACGACACCATCATGATATGATGCAGCGACTTCAGCGTCTCTATATCTTCCGAGAGCTTTACCAAAGATTTCTCCGCCCGGGCTCGATTAGACAAGATCCATTGGTATCGTCTTGTCCCGCTTCTAGCACTTGCATTCCATCCGTTTGCCAGTTCCGTAAGCCCATCAAAATGGGAGCGGACACCTCTACACTTATCGTTCCAATACCTCTGCGTTCCAGGGTCGTCGTGTTCGCCAATCGGGAATATGGACCGGACGCGACCGATCTCGGCCAAAATGCGCTCGAGATCTCGCAGTCGCTCGCGGACACGGGCGATGTCTTCCGGTGCGTCCTTGATCGAGTCATAACAGGTGATGGCTGCTGTAGATAGCTGACCGAAGACCTTGATGAAGGCGAGAACACTTGCACCCAGCCCAACTGCCTCTGCCATGTTGCGCCCTGAGTGTTATGACTTGGATGGAGCCGGTTATGCTGTAGATAAGCGACGTGCTCGTGCAATCCTGTACTGTTGTGTGGCTGTGTCCTGCAAAATCGCACATAGTTACACGTTTGTGTTTGTTTTTTGTTTTAATCATTCTGCATGCACTCTAACTAGAGAATGGCAGACACGTTTGTGTTCCGTCCTACAGGCGAACCCCCCCTCCCACAGTTTTCAACACAAAAAGCGTAGAGGTGATGGGCGCTGGATGTCTCTTCACTTTTTTACCTCGACGGTACAGTTGGCAACAGTCACAATAAGTACAGAACCATACAGTTCATACTCACCGCAGCAAGGAGTGGGATATTGCCAACTTTATAGGCACAACTAAAAGCGTTTGCCACGAGGCGATGCGGGTTGGGCCTATGACATGCCATCAACTGCTCCGAACGATCAAGTGCTTCCCAAATACAGTCTCAAACTCAGAAGCTAGCAAACAAAAAATTTGCGATATTTTTGACCGGTTCGCGAAAAATGTCTTTTAATCTCACGAACTGGCGCCGATTCGCGAACGAGACGCTTAAGTTCGTGAACAGACATACATGATCATGATAAGATACGACATAAGGTCAAGAGGGAACGCGCGCTTACAGATCCTCCCTCCCGCCTTAAGCCAAAGCCGCAACTTAAAATCTCAACAGCTGGGTAGCCTTTTGGCCAGCAGTTTGTTTATTTTTAAGAGAGTCCCCCCTCCAATCTTTAAATCCTCCACAAGGGCCACACAAAAGTGAGCGAAAGGCGTGCAAAGGATCAGATAAGTTATGTACATACGGCAGCCCCTGCCAGTATTCTGAACGCCCACATTGCTAGGCTTCCATAACCCCGCCGCGTGCGCGCTTCATATGCGATGGTTCAAGCCAGTTCGAGGACATCGTCCTTCATGTTTTTGCGGAGGAATTAAATGCTGGCATACGAGCTCAAAATACTGACGGGTGACAAAACTACGTGACCAAGCGATAGCCGTTGTAAACCCTCCCACATCAAAAATGAATCGACCATTGACAGTCAACAGTGTCGCCGATCACCCAATAGCAACCGCTTACTAGAGGAAGAAGGGTAATAGGAGGGGTTCCCCCCACCTAGGGGAAACGGGCTCTGCCTTTCTACTCTAGTTAGAGCGAATGCAGTATGATTAAAACGAAGCAAAAGTAATCGCTTACCGTTTGATCACGCAGTTTTGTCCCCCCGTCAGGGATTGGCTAGGCTCGTTGACTTCGACTTACCGCATCATTGGTCGGGGTCGCAACCCCGATATAGACCGCAAATCCCAAAAGTGCTGCCGGTACCAGTTCAGGCCATAGAGTAGAGCTCTTCATCGTCGTATCATTCCGTCCACCTTAGCCGTACCACACCCCGAACCCACAATACCGAATTTCCCCACCCGACAGCCGCAGCCGTCACATACCCACCCGCATCCGCTCCTCGATGCTCCGCCACCCGGTCGGACACCGCCCGAGTGATCCCCCATATCCCACTACTCTAGCCCCGTCGTCACCCCGTCACCTCGCCGTCCAGCGATCCCGGATGCAAGCGCCTAGATTAGCCATTACCACACAGCCTTACCAATGTGGCCCCAGCCCCCAAGGTTTCCACGAGATCGGAAACGACGGGTGCAAAAAAACTTGGCTTTTTACATAATTCCGTGCACAAATCCCCGCGTGCATTGATACGAAAGCGCGGTACGCTAGAGTAGCGGCCCGTCACGTCGACCGGGAACCTCAGCCTATTGTTGTTCCAATGCTGTCAGCCAAATGGTCATGCGAAGGAGAAAACAAGCACGAGGTGAGGTGGAGTGTCTTGCCCAAGTTACTCGTACGAGATGAGCCGACTCGAGGTTGCCGACGGACGGAACGAAACGCGAACCCTAACCCCCCAAAGTATGCGCTTGCTAACACGATGGAAGAGACGAGAACCCCGATGATTGTCGTGAACGGGTATCTGTTGTATTCAAGTATGTACTAATTAATCAAATAAAAGAAAAATCCCAAACGAAAGAACTGTGCCAAATCTCTCAAATCTCCCTCCGTAAACCCAAGATTCCCGCTCGCTCAGTCAAAAATCACAAAACAACCCAGCATAAACCCAGACCCGCTCCCCCTTCTAGGGAACCCCAATAAACAAAAGTAATAACACGAAAACACGAAAACACGAGGCTATGGTATTAGAAGGAATTAGAAGCGCGCGCGCGCACATCGAAGCCACCTAATCCGCATTTCAATCCGTAACAAAACATGAAAAACGATTTAAAAAGACAGAGAGGAAACGAAAGGTCTAGTCCTTCTTTTCGCTGATCTCGATTGGCTGGGAGTTTCTCGAGTGCGCTGATCCTCCGTTTAGAGACAGTGCTTTTCCGTATTGTACTGATGAGCCCTCGACCATTTCGCTGTGCGCTGCGATACCGTGACGGTCACCGGCTGAACAACTGTCAGTTCCCTCTTCTCCCCTTTTTTCCGTTTCCCTTTTGCTGAAGAAAAAAAAACGATGATAACTGGTGGTATATGATGCGGGCGTTGAAAGAAGAAAATAAGCAAAAGAGAGATCTCTAGTCCCGCTTCTCGGAAATTGAACCCGCAACAGACGCTTGTGTGGGCAGCTCACCAGCAACTGGACTGTCCTGGTTGTGGTACTCCTTCGCGGGAGTCCACGCAAGATAGTCGCGGCGGACCTCAACGTAGTCGTATGCAAACTCGCCGAGTTGGTCATCGTCCATACCGAGGAGCTCGGCTTGCTCAGAGGCACGGAGATGCAGACCGGGGATGGCGTTGATGCCGTAGCAGATGATCGTAGTCATCGCGAAAGTGTAGAAAGTGCAGGCGAGAATGTATGCGACCTGGATGTACAGCTGCTTGTAGTTCTTGTTCAAAAAGCCTCCATTGATACCGTTGTTAACTCCGTCGAGACCGATGATGTAGTCGGCACCAAAGAGACCATTGAAAATGAGACCAACCATGCCTGCAACACCATGCTCTGCGAAAACGTCCATGGTATCATCGATGTGGATCATGTACTTGATCTTGGTTGCGTAATTGCATACGATTCCAGAGGTGACACCGAGGAGGATGGAGGCGTGAGGTGGGATGAAACCAGAGGCGGGAGTGGCAGCGACGAGTCCAGAAATCAATCCAGAGCAGAGACCAACCATAGACCACTTCTTAGCCAGACGGAAATCGAGCAATACCCAGGTCAATCCAGACATGCAGGCCGTCAAGTTGGAGTTCCAGCAAGCCATGATAGCGCGGAGGTTGGATCCAAACGCGGATCCTCCGTTAAATCCCAACCAGCCAAACCATAGGAGAATGGTGCCGAGGGTGATCAGAGAGACATTGTGAGGACGGAAGTTGAGAAGCATCTTCTCCTGACGCTTTCCAAGAACCATAGAGTATGCAAGGGCGCCAACTCCGGAAGCGATTTCGACAGGTCCACCGCCTAGGGACGATCTATCAGTACGACAAGCCAAAAACGGGGAGCAAGCTTTATTAGGGTTCAAAAGGCGCTTCCAAACGTGCCAGTTGTAACATACCAGCATAATCCAAGACACCGTACTTGAACGCCCATCCATTTACGTTCCAGACCCAGCAGGAGATGGGGCAGTAAACAAGAGTCATCCAGACAAATGAAAACACCATGGCGGGAAGGAGTCTGCCACGCTCGGCGATAGCACCCATGACGATAGCCACAGTGACGGCGGCGAACTGCAACTGGTAGAAACTGTACAACAGCTCAGGAATCAACGGCGAGCCGGGTGAGGGTGCGCCCAATGTGTTCTGCAATGCAAAGTGCTTGAGGTTTCCGATGAATCCGTTCGTTGCCGACCGCGCTAGCGATAATGAATACCCCCAGAAATACCATTGAAATGTAACCACCGCTGACGATCCAATACATGCCCAGATGAGCGAGAGTGCCGACTTGCGCCGTGCCAGTCCAGAGTATAGAAAACCAAGACCCGGTACCATCACCATCACCATCGCTGAGGCGACGATAATGAAGGAGACATCGCCATGAGTATACCACTGATTTAGATTCTCGGTCCCTGTGACGCAATTGCTGTCAGCAAAGCCGCACAACAATAACGGCAATGGAATATTTATTCCCACTCACTTGAATCACCGCCCGTCGCTGGATTTGTTCCGTTGAACTCGGTTGGTGCACCAATGTGTGCGTACGACATATTGAAGGCCGAGCACTACCGGGTGCTGCTGCTGAGTTGTAAGTGTCTTTGTGTTGGCCTTGAGCTTCCCTGGGAAGATGTGTTGTGGTTGTTACAGCAACGACGGAACGTCCAAGTCGAATTGAATGTATACCCGGCTCTGCCCAGTGTGCTGATGGGTGCTGATGGCTTTGGGGATGGAGAATTCGAAAAGAAAAAACCGGATGGAGAGGGGGGAGGCATCGAGCATTAAAAGGTTTCGACCTGGACGATCATCCGGGCTATGATGCAGAAGTGTGAGAGCCTCGGGACGGGCGCCAGATGTGTATCTCTCCCATGTTGTAATTAGTGTTAGAACATGTCAACTCGGGGCGTGCAGATAAGTAACGCCCGCCATATCACCGCTCCATGCCCGTTTTCGTAGCATGGCCACCACTAGGGCACCAGCCTGTGGGGTGCAGAGATTGATGTTTGGCTCGATAGACAAACCCGCTAGGCTGCTTGGAGGAGGAGGAGGGGGGTGTTGCGCAGTCGTATCTTTTCTTCTTCAGTCCGTGTCGACTGTTCTTTCTGGCATGGTAGGTAGAGTTTGGAATGTCAGAGAGCTCGGCGAATTGTCATCGCTCGGGTAGTACACTAGCAAGTTAGCGCCGGCATTTGCGTCACACAACCCCAGAACACTCTAAGTTTTGCCTGTTGACCTCACCTCGCCGAATGTGAATCTACCTGCCCACCTTGGGTTTGTGATCCTGATCAGTCGTGCTTCAGGGCTGTTTGGGCGAAGATCTAGGTTGGGTCTCTTGATGGACAGACGCCTACATTTTTCCAAGACTCCGTTTCTTTTGACATTTCACGAACTGCACTGGAATCTACCATTCGACTATATCCTTGGCGTGGGATGGTCGACATGTAGCAGCCATAAAAGCAAAATAACCTGCTGCCATCGCCAAGAGCCTCACGCTGATCCTCCCCGCTTGACTTACCTGTTCAGCACACACCTATGCAGATTAACGTGACCTCCAAAGACGGCAGGGCAGTTGCAATATTGCTTCCAGCCCTCTCTCGAGCTCTCAAACGTCTGTCCGTCACCATACTTCGCGCCCAAGTATCAGGTCGACTGGCCGACTAGCTCTAAACGCCGTTAGACCAAAAACCCAACCTAGTGCAGGGCTGGCTTCCGTAGTGGCGCAGAGATAAGGGAAGAATTCGGAGCTACCGATCTGGGCCTTTTCACTGATCCAACCCGCTTATGTGTGTGTTTTGTACCAACGAGATTACTGTATCGTACCTCCGCACACTGCGCCGTTTGTGCAGACGATACGGGTAGTTTGCAGTGTGCAGTGCAGTGCAGTGCAAGGCCCGAGCTCAGGTTTCGAATCAGCATCAAGTGTCTTGTCTCAGAAAGACGATTGTAGAGTCTCACTTGCAAACAAGTTACAGTTTACATCCAGCTAGCAAGATTACGATTCATCACATTACCAAGCAACAGTTCCAACAGGCCACTCCTCTCGCTTGCCCGCTTGCCCGCTACCTGAAACCCCGGTAACCACGAGAATGCGGATACATGGTTCCCGCCGGGCCGTAATCGCCGACTCTGTTGCGCTCGCCGCCCTTCGGCCTCCAGAACTGACTTAAGTTGGTAGCATTCCCATGAATCCCCGCCGTCGGGACCGATTGCTTCCTGCTTCCTCCGAACAGTGCCGAAAAGCCCCTACAGTCCCCGTACGTTAAATCGTCGTCGACTTTTTTCATCGATGAAACCGCGAGCGAACTGAGGTCGCCGTTAATGGTTCTTGGCGCATGTGCATTACTGCCGAAATCGAAACCGGGGATCCAGCCGGTACCTCTTGCGATTCGTCGCTCGCTAAAGCATAATCGCGATATTGAGGGCGTTTCTATGTGTCTTAGAGATAAGGGAAACTCTTGGCGATCGGCAGTCTTTCAGAAGGTGGATTTGCATGAAAAGCGATCCGAGGATAGGAAAGCTTATCCATTGGCTCGCTGATGAGATGAAGATGGAATGATGAATGAACGAGTCATTGCGTCAAGGAGCGTCCGGTTTATCCAGTGGCAAATGTTTTCCGTCAGAAATCGCATTCTTGTCCAGATTAATTGTGACGACAGCGATGACCTCTTCGTCTCAGGACAATCGAACTGATCGTATCCTCTTCCTCAATACAAGGCTGCATCACGCGACCTCTCAGGAACCGCCCCAACCGCCAACACGGCCGGCGTTAAGGTAGTTAATATCTGGCAACATGCGCTGCGCAATTCCTTTGCCGGACGCGCCGAAGCCGGGACATGCAGGGCTAGCACGTTCGTACCGAATATAGTATCAGTTTATTTACAGTTTCGGCGATTCAGTTACCCTCAGGCGTTCAAAACGTGGGGAAGAAACATTTGTGTGACCTTTTTTTGTGATATCGGCGATCAAAAAGTCCCCCTTGACCTTCGCAGCCTGCCTTAGGCCTAGAATTCGACCGTTATGGTATTTTAGATACCTCTTACCCCAGATTCCACGATCTCCTTATGCATCGTGGAATGCAAATTTTATTTTTTTGGCTGACGTTTGACTGACTTTCGAGTTTGTGCCTAAGCTTTTCGCCGAGCGAAGCGCTCAATGCGAAGGACTAGGTTTACGAGGGCACGTGAGCAATTTATGCAGATGAGGATCTGTTTGCCTCATATGGAATAAAAGGAAATGGCATGGTGTTAAGTTTAATAGTTTGAAATCCAACTGGATAAGAGCCACCAATTGTAACCCTCTCTAGCCATCTTTCTCCAGGATTGCTGCCCCACAGCGGTGACATGCATGAAAGCTCTCGTGTTCTGTGGGCCCATACCAGTCATCTTGCATACTCGAGGAGAAAAAAAGAGTAGTTCCATCAAATTGAAGTCTACGATTCGTTTGTTTAGAAATATATCCGCCACCAACCCCACCTGCCGCCTTCGCGCACTAAAAGCTAATCTACCAGCTCGCTAGAGTATGCTCTACGATCTCGGCGAATCTAGCCTCCCGATGGACGCCGAAAGGGACTAGAGAATAGCCCACGAGCTTTAAGATAGATAGAAAGAAAAATGAATTACCCTTTCCCCGAGCGTTCCCGGTGCGCGTTGATGTCATGACACAGACAGAGTTAAAATATCCGGGATGTTCATAAGGGTAGTAAGGCATCGGTGTTTAGAGTAGGAGGTAGGCGATGCACAAAGTTCCTATCGTCGTTCGGGAATGTATAGTATGTACATGTGCATGTTAATAGGTGTATGAAGTGCTGACTAGTACATACAACAGGTACCAGAGATGGGAATTTTTCGGACAGTCCATGATGTGAGAACCGCCGTTTCGTGGAAATTACGGCGACTTCGCTTCATACAATGCAGACTGGAGATTCTTCGCTACCACGCATTTCAGTCGTTCTATTGGACTGTCAGGGAATTGCAACGATTACAGTCGGAACGGCAACCTTCCGTGTTCGCAATGCGCTTCAGAGATGATTTCGCCGGGAATGAGAGTGCAAGATTACCATGGGATTCCGTAGGCGAGGCGCATAGTTAGAGGATTACTTATCTAACTCTCAGACAACGCCACTCTGCTACAATATACTCCTGCAAGTATCCCCCTAAATGAGTCTCAACGGGAAGCGGCAGAGCACGCGTCTCGGACTCCCTGCAATTTGACGACCACGTGGCTACCTCGTTGTCCACATTCTACAAAGGGATTCACAGAGAACGAGGTTTGAACGGTGCGGCTTCCGGGTTTCTTCGAGTGACATCTTATGCGAACGAGGATTTCACGGGCTGCAAGTGATCAACCATGAATCTGCTCGCTTAACTGGACGACCCCTAGGATCCAGGAAGATAATCGGTTTTTTGAACGCGCATGCCAGTCTACAATACTGTAGCGATCCGGTGATCCAATTGAGTCAATTCAGGGGTTGCAGTGATGGACTGAGAGGTCTTATGCAATAGCCGGAACGATTGCAGGATTATCCAGTCGACCCGAACGAAGGTTTTCTAGCCGGAGGATTCCCGTGGGATTTTTAAAGAGGGGCAGTCCCACTAGGTTTCCCGCGCTGCGGAGGTGGTGGCGGCAGCCATGTCCTTATTGTCCTGTCGCGCGGAAGCTTTGAAGCAAAGTCAGAGCGCAACACCAAATCACCACCACAAAGCGTCCCACGCAGATACGAAAAGCAATTCAAAGCAGAGCCACACAAATAATTACGACCGAAGAAAACACAAGAGCATCCCAGCCGGTCGATAGTAATTACTGGCAGTTTGCCGGCACGGGGCACCTCTGGAACATCCCTTCAACATCGATATCTCTCTATACGTATCCGAATTCAATGATGTATAAGACATATCCAGCTAGGACCACCTACCGGTCCAGAATTCCTGTGAAGTTGGCTGAGAGAGTGAAGAGGAGCGTGGGGCGGTTTGTAGATTGACAAAGATACCATCATACTTCATGCTATTATTTGGTGCCAAGTTCAATGAGGTGCGATAGACCTAGACCTAGGAGGCAGATGTCTAGACGAAACGGATGACATGACTGCCGTCGCGGTGTCACCGTATGCGTAGTAGTAGCCTACAAGATGAGGCCTAGATATTCTTCAAGTTGGGTGCCGGTTCAGCGTTGCATTGTAACTCGCACTTAGACTTTGAGTCTTGATGGGATAAGTAGCAGATCACGAACCATCGAAGAAAACCCGTAGAACTAGATGGTGCTTTTTTTTTTAAATCGAGCAACATGTCACCTACCTATCCTGTATGTAACATTTTTGCAGGCACACAGCCACACGAACCACAGTCTGCAGCGTCACGCTCCTGATCTCCATCAATTCGTAACTCAGATCGCAACGCGAGTGTTCTCGCCTTCATCGAGGTCATCGGTCAGCTCCATCACCTGTTACGACTCGATTAAGGACGTAGTCACGGAGTTGGTGGAGAGATGAAAATTTGGGTCAACAGAAGCAGCAACTGTTATCCGGGTTATAGTATATCACTCAGTGTCCTAGGACGAAGCTAAATTCTTCCCGAGCTATCGTCCCGTGGGCATATCAAGTCTCGTCGGTCCTGGGATCCAGTCTCAAGACAACTTGAGATGTCCCGTCCCGTCCCGTGGCCAAACTAAGGGCAAGAAGTTCAGGAGCCATTGTATCATCAATAACACGCCGTTTTGCGGGGACTGGGCGGGAGGTGCTTGGGGTACGTGTAATGAGTTTGTTAGAGCAAATCCGAGGCATTTATGGAGGTATAGTGAACTTGAAGGTAAGGTGAGTTTTTTAATTATAGATAGGTTATACCCCCATTTGCAATTCGTTTTAGATTATTCTCGTATTTTCAAGTCTCCGGATACCCCCTGTAAATGATTCCGATAAGATCATATTTTATTGAATAGTCATCCAACTTTGATGCATAGTCACGAAACCATTGACGTGTCGCCAAGGGCGCTTATGATGGAGGTCCGGAGACTTGGAAATCCGACGCAATAAATCACAAATGATCATTCGGCCTTTCACGAATTCCAGGTCCGTTTTGACCCTATGTACTCGTACACCATTAATCAAGCCGTCCAAGTGAACATCTTGGGTTCCAGCCTCCCTATAAAAATGCACTGTGACACCAGACACCTAGCAGACAAATTAAACCTCCATTGCAAGCAGACACTTCACCTCCCGGGAGTCAAGAAGCCCAACCAATCTCTGCACCCCAAACACCTTACAGTTCCCCAATCCAATTCCACCCATAAAGAACTCAACCAACCGTACTCCCCGGTCTCGACGAGCTCGAAAACGCAACCCCATGTCTCTCCTTCCACCCAACCGCAGGCCCACAAATAGCCCTCGAACTCCCCTTCCTACCCAACACGTTTCTGGTGGTCACCGTACTCTCACTCCTTGCATCCTCACTCTGCTGTTCGTCCTCCGCATCTTCCTTTCCCGTCCGCAGCTTCCCCTGACCTGCATCCTCAAATCCTTTGAGATACCCGTAGTAGAACGCGTGGATTTCCTGCGTCGTATTCATATCTGCCATTGCAGCTGCGACTACCGCCGCAGAGTGTGAGCTTATGGTGCTTGAGGGCAAAGGCGGCCGCAAGATCACGCATGTTGTGATCAGCGTTATCGAAAGGATCAGTGTTATTGTGGCGGGGGAGGGACCGAGGAGCCAGATCAGTGCGGCGAGGGTGAGGAAGTGCGGGTAGTAGTCGTGGATATTATTGGTTTCTGGAGCGGGAGGGACGGGGGCGGGGTTGGAGGGTTGCATTTTGTCGTGTCGTGGTGAAGTTGGGAGGTTGGAGGGATGTGAGAGGGAATGAGGTGGAACCCTATCCCAGAATCCTCGTTCAGAATGTGAGAGGTGTACACACTCACCAATGAGAACTTTGAACTTTGAACTTTGTATTTTAATGGTTGTCGAACAGCTTTCAGAAGGGTCCGTTTATTATATACTGTACTGATCACGTGGTTGAAACGTTACCGGTCACCGGGGTTCGTCCCGGTGTCCTCATGGCCCTACCTCTGATTCCCCCTCAGCTGTCCATATCGTGCTTTTGAGTCTCCACCATGCGCGAGTATGAACGTTTCGTGTGAGAGCTGCATTGATTGGACACAGACAGGTACCCGTTGTTACTCAGTCTCGTCCACTATTTAAAACCCGATCATCATCGACCGTCCCATACCAAATATAGTGTCACTGACTGGTGATGTTCTAGTCGCAAGTAGCATCAACTCAAGCCGCAGCCATCTTCCATCGATGGATCATGGATTCTCACCTGCCTGCAAGCGCCGTTTAGAGTAGGGCACCGCTATTTTAATTCATAAATTCCCCGTGTATGGCGCTAATTGAACGCTTCAGAAGCACGATATAAATAAGATATCACAACTGGCCCCTCTATGCAGAACCTGCTCTCGTTCCCAGATTTCTCGTCGCTCGCAAGCTCGCCCCTCGAAACAGACGGCTGGTTTTCGAGCGCATGTAGAACCTAGATGCCCCCCCTTCCTGTTTCGTTACGCGCTCTTACACCTACTCACTCGGTAGTGACGCAACCTCACATCAAGCTTGGCAGTAACTTTTAACTCCAAGTTTAAGCTCGCCACATCCCATCTCCATCCACGCCCTTCCCTGATCCCAACCCACAACAACAATGCTCACCTACATCAAAAAACTCAAGCCAGGCTCTACGAAGCCGCCCTCACCAACCACCGAAACCCCTCCTCCTCCACCTCCACTCACAATCTCTCCCGCAACCGCAAACCAACATGTCTCCGAAGAAGAAAAATCCCCTGTGCTCTCACCCGCCGACGAAACGTTCCTCGAAAACGCACTAAAAGACACCGACGACGACGGTCCGAATGTCATTTTCCCCGGGTTCGAGAGCACAAGCACTATGGGGACTGTGACGCCTACGGAGGCGGCAGTTATGCCGGCGGTTGAGGAGGCTGCGAAGGAGGCTGAGAAGGAGGCAAAGAAAGAGGGGGAGTGGAAAGATGCGCTTACGACGCGATGGCAGGGACTTCGTCGCACCGTCTCTGAGGCCGCCGAGAAGCGGCATCGGAAGCCGAAATCGCTCGATAAAGGGAAGGGGAAGGGGAAGGAGAAGGAGGAGGTGGTGGTGGAAGCGATTCCCGAGGAGGAAGCGGCAGCTGCGGAAGTAGAAACAAAGACGGAAAAGAAAGAGAAACAAAAAGAGAAAGGGAAAAAGAAAGACAAAGGCAAGAAAAAGAAAAACAAAGAGTTTGTGCGTGAGGAGGACGAGCTCTCCGCCGCACTTGACCAGCTCAACCTTGCCGCCGAAGATGTAAGCTTCCCCGATGTCACCGTTCCCGCCGGTACCTAACAGCTATCTCCAAGCAGGGTCGCGTATTCTCCGTCTCTGCCGAGACCAAAGCCCTCCTAGCAAGTTTCACCCAAATCCTCAAAGACATAGCAAACGGCGTTCCAACTGCATACGACGATCTCACAAAGCTCCTCGATACATCCTCTACGCAGCTTGAAAAGACATTCACAAACCTCCCGGGCTTTCTGCAGAAGCTAGTCAAAACGCTTCCCGAAAAGATCAAGCCCGAGGTTATGCAAGCCGCCGCGGCCGCTTCTCCGGCGCTAGCGACCGAGGGTGGAATCGTTGGACTCAAGGAGCTTGTGACGAAGCCCGGATTGCTAATGGGGCTGTTGAAGGGTGTCGTTAATGTCCTCAAAACGAGGTTTCCGGCGTTGTTGGGCGCTAATGCTGCGCTGAGTATGGGGCTATTTGGTGGGTTCTCTCCAAGGCTTACGGTAGTGTTGCGAATTTATTAACAATGGGAATAGTGGTGTTGCTCGTGCTTTGGTACTGCCATAAACGCGGCAGAGAGGTGAGGTTGGAAAAAGAAGCGAAGGAGGCTACGGCTGCGGCTACGCTAGCAGATACGGAGAAGGATGCAGAGAAGGATGCAGAGGTGGCGGCAGCAAGTAGTGGTACCGAGGGAGATTTGCAGGGTGGGAGTAAGCTCTAACCCTGATGACGTTACTGTTGGTCTCTGGATGTTTGTTACGACATGATTGGTTGCAACTATGCGTTTGCGATTTGTTTAAGTGGGATTAAGGTTCGAGCTTTCGGTTTAATATATCAATTTGCAAGTCTGGAGCGTGGGAGTTTGGAGGCACACATACATACACATACCTAGTACAGCACAGTAATACATGTGTTTTTCTTACAAGTAATCGATAGTTGGAATTGCCCAGGGTAGTTGAGGCCCACGATGAAATGAAGCACTTACCGACAGGCTAGGCTCAACGTTGCATTCACCGAGTGAAAACACTACCTCGCTAGCTAAGTTCACGGATTGTAAGAATATGAATCAAGTGTCGAAAATTCACCCACAAACCCAACTCTATATTAGAGTAATAGGTACACAAAAATATATCAGCATCAAATACTACAAAGCAGTTCATTAAATGATACTGCAAACAACCCTCCCTCCAAAAGCCAACTATATATATCAAACAAGAAATCCACAAACGCCATGAACCTACCAAAGCACCATCCAAAAACCCACATACACCCTCATTCATTCCTCTCCACCGCCGGGAACATCGTCTTTGGACTGATCTCGACCGAACTCTTTCTCGAAACTCCCGCGTCATTCCACAACTGATTCAACCGAAACTGCAGCTGACCTGGAGTCGGTGGTGGTGGTGGTGGTGGCGGCACATTTTCCTCCCCCTCTGCAGACCCCACAAGTATCGTTGCCTCCTTCCCCAGGGCGCCCGAAGGCCTGCGTGACGGGGGCTCAGTATGTATCGGGGAGATAATGACTGAGAGTTTCTTCATCAACAGTCCGAAGCGGTCCAAGAGCATGGGTATACGAAAAGGCTTCGGGATCGCATCGTCCATTCCCGCCTCCGTCATCATAGCCACCTGTTCAGGTCGTGCGTTCGCGCTGATCCCCATGATGGGGACGTGTTTTACGAGGACGCTAGCTTTTTCGAGCTCGCGGATCTTGCGCGTCGCGGTGCACCCGTCCATTACTGGCATCTCCATATCCATCAGGACGATATCCAGGTGCTCCCCCTCCCCGGCTACGGAGGCGAATGAGGAGGTGCGGACAAAATCTAGTGCTTGCTGTCCGTTGTTTGCGACGTGGGTGACGCAACCTTCGTTTTTGAGTTGACGGCGGAGAACCTCCTGGTTGATGAGGTTGTCTTCGACAATGAGGACGCGGTAGGCAGTGGGTTTTTTTACGGGTGGTGCTGGCTTCGCTGCCGCATTTCCGAGTTCTCCGAGGTTGACAACCGTTGGTGTACTCGTGTTGGAGTCAATCCTGAATTTACTGAGGTTTGTTAAGCCGAAGGCGGGCTCATCGGCACCGGGGTGCTCGGATCGGTACACTTTGATGAAGAAGGCGAACTGCGAGCCCTTTCCTTCTTCGCTCCAGAAGCCGATTTCACCGCCCTGGATCCGACATAGTCTGCGGCAGATGAAGAGGCCGAGACCACTACCGCCATACGTGACGTGTGTTTTCGGGACTTGCTCGAACCGTTGGAAGAGCTTCGCTTGCCATTTCTTAGAGATGCCGATACCCGTATCCTCTACCGTTGCTTGTATATATAGTGGTTCGCCTGTGCCCCAGTCTGCGCCGTTGCACTGTGCACCTTCTTGTGTATTCTCTGGTGGGGGCTCGAAGGTTTGATATACAACGTTTCCATGAATTCTTGGACGTTCTTTTGAAGCGGCAAGTCGCACGATGATCTCTCGTTTCTCGGTGGACATAGGGCTGGAAAACTTTATCGCGTTGGTGAGGAGGTTAACGAGCACCTGGGAGAACCGTGAAGGATCGGCCATGACCCAGTCGACAAGGAGGGTTTTGTATGAATCCTCTATGATGAGCTTCGTCTCAATGTGCTTGGCCTGGAGCTCGGACTGGAATATCTTCATCATCTGCGCGACCGATTCGTGGAGCCGAACGCTGACCGGAACGACGGTAAGGGCGAGAGACTCTAGTTTGCTGAGGGTCAAGATGTCGTCGATGATGCGCTTTTGGTGTTGAACGCACACAAGGATTGTTTGCGCTGAATCTATCAGTTCGTCCACTTCCACCTTCTTGCCGGTGTTTTGGTAGTTTGTTAGAGAGGTGAGGATTGAGTCGGCGCATTGCAGCGTTGCGCTAAATGGGTTCAAAAGCTCGTGACTAAAGATGTCGATGAAATTCTCTTGCTGCCTTCTTCGCTCAACGGCCTGATGAGATAGTTGGCGTTGGTATTCCTCGTTTTGCTTGTGCGAGGTGATGTCGACCATTGTTATAATGAACCTGCATGTGTACAGTAAGTATAATGTAGATTATAGGGATAAACTCATGCGGAGACATACCTTGAAACTTCTCCCGTGGATTCATCCATTTGAACGCATACAGACGCCGCAACCCAATACTCCCATCCTCGATCCGGGGCATCATTTCCCACTCGATGATGCATGCATATGCTTGATTTAGTTTCAATGGCCCGGTCAAAGCATTCGGAAACGCGGGTACGGTCCTCATAATAGTTGTGAGCTTTCCACTTATCGTTCATCTCCTTGTCGCTTTCTACATGATACATGCTGCGGACCGTAGGATTGGAATAGAATATCCTTCCTTCCAGATCTATAAGCAACAGCCCAACCGGCAGTATTTCGGCTACCTGTGTAAAAAGTAGTTCACTGTGCCTCAGAGCCTCAGTACGTTTCATCAACTGTTCTCTTAGCTCAATTGTCAGTTGCTTCATGGCGCCTTGTCGTTCTCGTTCCAAAATCCGGGCGAGTTCCTCCTGACGCAGCCAGACGCTGGTTGCAGCGACCGCAACCTCTTTCCGAATGCACTCCAGCCAGAACTTGTAACCCTTATCCAGAGGCCGCTTGGAGTTCAACCCCAAAATCAAAAACCCGCGGGTAGACTTGGCTGACACTTGAATAGGTATAACTGCAGCCGCGAAGGGAGCCTCGTCAAACCCACGGCTATTCAGCTCGCCGTTAGTCCTGAGGCTGGCCGAGAATCGCTTGATCGCAACCTTATTCTGTTCCTTAGCGATGCGCATTTCGTCGTGGAAGAGGTCGGACCGGATACCAGTGTCGAAGCACAAGTAAGGCGCAAATACTCCACCGGGAGAAACCCCAATGGCTTGTTGGAGGTGTTGAACGTTATCGTCATATGAACTGGTGGTGCGGTAGAGAATCAACATCGGTGAATCGAGTATGTTATCATCGAAGGCATCCACCACCCGGTCCCAGAACTCGCCATCAAAATCTTGAATACCACGCAGAGAATTGGAAAGTCTACCCAATGTCTCCATACGGCGCCTAGTGACGACATTGGCGGTCTGTTCCACCGTTATCTCGAGCACTCCCTCGGAAATTCCCTCGTCCTGTACTATGGGCAATAACGAAAAGTCAAAATAACGCTCCTGCGAGGATTCAGGATCATCGCCGCTGCGAAAGATCAACAAGGCCGCTTCTAAGAAAAATGCGAAGTTAGCATTGAAACGCATAAAACCTTCAATGACCAACTTACCCTGACGAATGTTTTTGCTTTCATAGTAAGAAGCATCCAGCAACGGCCTGAAAAAGTCCCAGAGCTCCGGCCAGTGGGCCTCAAACGGTTGCCCCAAAAGAGGAGGATCTTTTTCATGACAAATTTGCCTGTATTCGTTGTTGTACATGCAATCATAGTTCGGCCCCCAGTATAGCGCAACCGGAACCGAATTCTCCATTATGCCCAGTGCAAGGCTTCGAAGGGTGGGTGACCAGGAACACGGCGGCCCGAACGCAGTTTGTGACCAGTCTACGCTGCGAAGATGCTTGAAGTGCGGCAGATCGAAGTCATCTGGCGAAGTCGGCGGTATTCTCCAGTCCGTTATCGGCCTGTGGGGACGTTCTTCTGACGTCGACAACCTTCGTGGATGGGGCCTATCGAAACAGTGACAGGAAAGAGATGGATCGCCTTCACTCTGGTATTCCCGGGCGAGCACTGGTGGCATCTCTCCAGCTCCTGAAGCCGACACAGCAGTATCTGAGCCCGGAATCGACAAAACTATTTCGGAGTTTTCATTCCGTGAGTCAATCCGCTCTTTCTCGCTATTGATCTTGGACACACCACGTTCCTCTGTATTGACCGGCGTCGTGTTTGCAGAACGGCTACTTGAAACATTTTCAGCCCCAGCCCACATCCCGCACGCAACATTCTCAACTTCAAGCGAATAGTAGCGACTGACCGCTGTACCGATGCCATTTGGGGGTGAGGGTGGTAGTAGCATTTCATCGTCCGGAGTGATACCATCTGAAGGTTTAAAACTCTGATTTCCCCACACACCCACGGGAGTATTGGTGCCACTTCTAACAAACAGTGTTCGTTGTCCAGTCTCACAACTTTCAGCAGTGACAATAGCTACCAAGCCACCCGGGTTATCGTCGATGAGGGTGATGTGGATACTCCAAGGTCCGCAGTGGGAGCAACTGGTATTGCCTGCCATGTTGGCAAAGAATTGGTACATTCCGTCCCCTTTCAGCTCCCTGCATTCCCGGTATGCATCGTTTTCGAATAGAACCTTGTACTGCACGGGCTCGCCGTATCGTTCTTCGGATAATCCAAGCATCAGGGTCGGACGGTGGTCGCGACGAAGGAATTCAAAGGCGAGACCATCGCCATCACCATCACCACCTCCACCACCAGGATAGCTGCTTGGATTTTCGTGGATCTCGTCGGTGTTCGCCATCTAGTGGAAACCGAATATTGAATTTAGATACAGTAAGTGCAAGAAAGACGGATAGATGGTCGAGAGTTGCAATGACCTGCTGTGGGATTTTAGTTTTTCGACGTCAGAGGGCATTGATGAAACCATCTGCTCAGTAGAGCAGACGGACGTGCTGTGGTTGTAGCTAGTCTAGACGACGCTTCGGTCGGTAGTGTACCTATTCGTTGCCACCTGTCCGAGATCCGAGAGCCAGCTGATGTATCAACTGTGGAAATAGCGGGACGATATCGATAATAACATTGCATCATCGTATAGCACGTGCACAACAACGACACCCCGAGTACGATCAGCCATAAAACGTCAAATCTATTCATCTAGGTATCCAGCTTAACAAAAATGTACAATCCAAGCAAGATCACAAAACCAAACCACTTCCCTAAAGATGATCTATAGCACAGATCGAGTCCCGGTGCTCGCCAGGTTCGCCGAAAGCCACTTCTCCACCTTGCCCTTCGGGGCTAGCTCCTGGAGGTCCCAGACTCCCCCGACAACCCCATCCGGTCGCAGCACGGCAACCACACCAGCTTGTTTGTTCACACCGAGGGTCTCATATGCTTGTCCGGTCACATCGCCCAGCAAATTCCACTCCCACTTCTCCTTCAAAGCTCTGGGGAAGTCGCTCCATTCGACATCGTCGTTTGATTTCACAGGGTGAATCACATACGGTTCAACGATGCCGCGGACAAACTTTTGCGGCAATGTTGTGGTGAGATAGGTAAGTTTCTGCTGGATTTTGGGTGATTTGAAGTCTTGGGGGAGAACAACAAGTACGACGTGGTGTCCATTTGATGGAAGAGCTTGTTTGCATTAGCTTCGAACTACACTCGGTTAAGGAAATGGCTCATACCATCATGGAACTCGCATGGTGCATCATCTGAGAAGCGACGGAGAGGAACGTTAATAAGTCGCCGCCCAGCCCGAAGCAGCCCGTAGTCTGGTTTCAAGGTGTTGCTCAACGCCTTCACCGGGTTCTTCTTCACCAAATTACTCTGTTGGTATTCAACTGTACTTTGTCAGTTATTTAGGCCTTCCGAAGATAAGGTATGGCTAATGTACTTCCGCATCCACTCGTGAATCCACCGCCAGTTTGGAAGACGTCGAAGAATTCTTCGTGTGTGAGACCACCTTCTTCTGGCCCCCCCATCTTCTGGGAAAATTTTGAGGCGAAAGTGTTGTCAAAATCAATCAGTTGCTGTGCGATATTTCTTCTTTCGGACTTCGGGAATTATTAGCATTGTACTAACGGTTTGCGTGGGGGATGCGGCTTCTGAAATACCTCGTAAGTCGGGAGAAGCGAGCCCTTCGGTGCAAGTTCCAATAATTCATAGGCAAGTTTCCATGCTAAATTGTATCCATCCATCATACTAACGTTCATCCCTTGACCTGCCTTGGGCTGTGCCTCGTTAGAAAAAGTTCTACAATGTACCGACCACAATGGTGCGGCTTACGCTGTGCGTATGGCAGGCATCTCCCATGATAAACACTCGATCCGCCCCTTCGCTATCTTGTAGAGCAAACTTTGTTGCTACCCGCTGACCAATTTGATATGCTGCTGTTTTGCCACCAGGTTAGAAGCTATCCAAGAAGTTTGTTGAGGTAGCATGACATACCCCACCAATCCACCTTCACAACTTCAACGTTGTAGGGCTCCATCGTGCGCTTTACTTGGTTCAAGATCTGGGGTAGAGTAACACACTTCCTCCGTTCCCTCGCTCGTGCTTTTGCTTCTGCCTCATCGGCGGCCGAGGCAACGGTTGAGGTCGCGTCGACATTTTCCTCAAGTTGAGTATACAGACGGGTCATATATTGCTGGTTTTCGATTATCTCCCTTGGAATTGTCATTATTGAGGCAGCGTCGGAATGCTGGTTGCAGAATCAAGTCAACAGTGGTTGCAAACGACACTTGAAATCGATCTTACAATAGCACAACGCTTTCGAATATCCGGGAAATCGGTCTTCAGAACGGCGTCGACTACACCCCAGATATAATCCGTACTTTCTGTTCGGTGTTAGTTCAGCTCCACCGGAACAGCCATAACGTGGTGATCAATGGTAAAACCCACCTCCCTGCAACTTTGCACCTATCTGTTCTCGGACTTTTGAATGAGCTCTGAAAACATCCTCGCACTGGTTAGCAATTTACTCATACTAATTAGGAAATCTCCTACGAACCCATCAGCGCCAACCAAATGCTTTGTAAAAACCGAAAAATTCCGGCCAGTAGCAACATCTCTTAATGCCACCTTGACGGGGAACTCTCCGCCGACAATCTCGAACGACACAAATTCCAATCCTCTCTCAACCTCATTTCCATACTTATTCATCTGCTTCTCTAAAATATTGACTACCCGCCCTGCGGCAAGCAAGATCTTATGCGGATATCTCGACGGAACAGTGACATCGTCTGCCACAGCGGTTCTCACAAGCCGTGGCTCACCGGGTTTTCCGGGATTCCAGAAGGCTATGCGGTAATTTGGGAATCCTTGGGAGAATATTTCTTCGTAAAGGCCCAAGGTACGCAGGACTTCGAGGGTGCGCGGCTGCAGGCCGTCGGCTTGGCCGGGGATGATCATGGAGGTGACTTTTTCGACCGGCAACACAGAGACGCCGTATCGTGTGAGCATCAAGGAGAGCATAATTCCTGCCGGTCCAGTCTGCGCTCATATCAGTTCTCCGATGTGAGTTTCGGGAGGGATTAAGCATACACCAATCACCACAACTTCATGTCTGGAGCCGTCCGCAGTCCGATCTCTGTTTTCCGGTGCTGGTCCAGAAACTCTCGGCAAAGGTGGTTCCTTCAGACCTGCAGCGCGTTGCAGCATCTCCGGCGACGACTCTTCTGTGAATACTGGCATGGTCGCTAACTAGTTCGGGGTGTAACGTTTTGTGTATAACTAACAAACCGACGATATCGATAGTACAGCAGTGAGGGGTTATATAAAAAAGTTCCACTCAAAGCTCTTATATTACCATCGCGGGGAGAACGCGTATAAGTTCGTGGGGTACGCGTGAGTCGTAGAAACAGCGTAGGACCTATACCTCGGCCTCGCAGCTTATACCGGCCGACTGTATTAGTACGTTAACCCGTATCTCCGTACACGTAATAAAGTCATCGGCCCGCACAAAAGAACGTAGGTTTTATAGGGTACCTATATAGATGAGGATAATTTTTCGCCAACCAGCGACGTGGTGATTATGGGTTACAAAGGATGTGTTAATACGATCAAAGTACCGATGATTGTGCAGCTTTTTGAACGTTCGGCATTTGTGAAGACTGGGTTAGGGTTCCTAGGGTTGCTTTTGTAATCGGAGTTGGAGAATCTTGTTTGCAAAGTACAATTCATATCATTTCGACTGAACGAATTTGTGGTGTTGTGTCGGCAGCGTCGTGGAAATCTACTCTCCCTCGGTGACATTTATTCCTCACTTTTATATCATGAGCTCTCAAAGACCCTGCAACTCTGAAGTGCGAGACAAAGGTCCTACATCGGGAGAAAGGAAGAAAGTTAGGATCCAGCGTCTCCACAACTGTAACGCAGAGCCGCAAAGAGCTACCGTGCTATTCTTCCACCAGAACCACTTCTGTCAGTTGTTTACAGCCTGAGTGCTCAATTATGATGTCGCGATCGGGGTATCGTGAGTCCGACTGCACCCATTGAAGAGACAAAAATAGCCTAAAAATGGGGACGCAGTATGCATGGGAAACAACCTTGTGGCTGTCTCGGAGGATTCTTCACAATGTGTTTTCGGGTGACCGTGTCCAACGTGCCTCTGAGCTTCCTTGTGGTTTGGCTCCGCTTGAGTCTTTTTTTCTGTGGGAATGGAATGTCAAAGTGTAGTGTGCATAACTTAGTAAGAACTAGTAAAGTCCTTTGCTCTTTTTCTGCTTCCTTTTCTTACGGCTGAGATCGTGATTGTGATGGCCAGCCTCTTCCTCACTCTTTGTGTACAGTACAACAGAGCATCGTATATACTCTACGCTTCAACCTAATGAAGGTTAGGGTGCGGTGTGAGTCTGTCTGCCTTACAAGTTGAGGAACTCGAGCCCAGTCTCGGAGTCCAGTTAGACCATGTTGCGTGGACCCACCAACCTGGAGAAGCCATGGAGTGTTCGATCTCACGCAGCGCCTGACGGTCTGGCATGGGGTCTTGGAATATCGGCAGTGTATCTTGAGCTATATTGTAGCTAGAGTCTAGATGATTGCAAGGCGATAGTGAGAAATTTTTATAACTCTTTTTACTAAAAGTCAATTCCCTTACACTTTGAGCCGTGAATGACCAGACTGCCAAAACATTCCAATTCCAACGCCGTGCAGCTGCAAAATGGACAAGGATGTTCATGGAAGTTCCCGTAGAGCCTTGGTTGACGTTTGCGCTAAGTAGGCTGACTGCTGCTAGCCCAAATATCGTCTGACTGCATATGTCGCTGTTGCGACGAACAGATCGATGGAGGAATGAGAGACACACATCCGTGTTGGAGAGTATTCATATGGTGTCACTATCTCTTTGGAAATAGGATTCTAAACCGGCAGCCCAGCCAGAATTCCGTGCAGGGCTTTCTGTGGGTTAGGCTTCAGGTCTTGAGTAACGTAAGAAGCCGTATTCTTGCGATGCACTGCCTTCGATGATGGAGGATGATCCGGTGATTTTGTATATTGCGAGGCTGACATGCGCGGCCAAGCATCTACCATTGGGCGCGGCACTCAGCAAGAGACGTCAACGTACATACAGTAGTTCACACGAAGGCAACGTTACGACAACGACAAGCAAAATCCGCACGGCTGTACAATAACAACGACATTGCGAGAGGTCCAATGTTACATAGAAGTTATAAAATGGGCCCGAATTCCACACACATGATGTTTGTTGCCCGCTCAGAAATTCACGCAAACTGCAAACACACATGTTCACAATGCGTCACTTGCACTTCCTTCTCCCTTTCCTCCCCGCCTTTGTAGCTGCATTGACGTGTCCATTTCCTGGGCCCGTCCTCCCACCAGCCAAACACCTATCTAGCTCTCCCTATCTCCGTGACGCCCTCGAAAACCTCACCAACACCCTCGACTCGGCCATCGCCGGCGACATCAACCCCGGCTTCTTAACCAACCAGACCTCATTCTCCATCATCCTCACCGACTCCAAGCATGCGGTGTGGGAGTACCATCACACCGCCCCCACTACCACCAATGGCACCAAGTCCGTGGGTTCGAACTCGCAGTACCGTATCGCCTCAATCACTAAGATGATTACGGACCTTCTACTACTGCGGTTGGAATTGGATCTGGATGACAAGATTACGAAGTATATTCCGGGCCTTTTGGATGGTAAGGGAGGGGTTAAGTGGGATAAGATCACGCTGAAGGATCTTGGGTCGCATATGTCGGGGATTTCAAGGGGCTATGGGTACCCAGAAGACTACAGCGAGCAGGCGGCTTGGATTGCTTTAGGATTCCCGCCCGCGCCGCCGGAGGATTATCCGCTGTGTGAAGTTGGTGGCTTGAGGCCGGAGCGGTGTACCGAGGAGTGTGAGACCACCACCACCACTCTCCTTTGCTGTGATGGACGGATAAATAGATGGCTGACAGGAGGGTGTAGTGATTGTGAAAGGACTGTCAGACTATGTCCCGGTAGTCCCAGTGCACTCGAAACCAGTCTACTCGAACGTTGCCTTTTCGCTGCTAGGGTACGTGATCAGGAATGTCACCGGGATGTCGTACGAGGACGCAGTCGCAAAGTACATCACGAAGCCGCTGGGAATGGACTCCACCTCCTTCCTTCCGTTGTCGGAGAAGGACATGGTTATCCCACCAGTGGGCGCCGAGTTTTTTTGGTCGCTTGACTTCATGGACACCAATCCGTTCGTCCTCTCTATTCCCTCTTTAATGCGCTCCCGTCTAACTATATGCAGTGCGGGTGGTGCATTCTCCACCGTCCACGACCTCTCATTGCTCCAGCAAAAGCTGCTCTCAGGCGGCTCTCATTTCCTCTCTGACGACAAGCTGCGAGAATGGCTGAAGCCGTTGACATTTGGCACTGAGATCTCTGCGGCGGTTGGGTTCCCGTGGGAGATCACTAGGACCAACACACTCACCACGCGGGACACGGTTGATATCTACTCCAAAGACGGAGGGGTTCCCGGTTACACATCGCGGTTCTCGCTGATTCCTGACTACGGGTTCGGATTTGTCGTTCTTGTAGCTGGAAGCAGCTTCGACTGGGATCCCACCGTCACTATTCTCGCGGAGGCTGTTTTGGCGGCGGCGTTCCCTGCGATTGAAAAAGCGATGAGAGCCGAGGTCGTGAGTGCTGGGTATACCGGCCGGTTCTCTGCGGGTAATGGCAGCTGGATCAATGTTGTGCAAGATGACGGGCCCGGATTGGTGGTGAAGGAGTGGTGGAGTAGGGGGATTAATTCGAAGATTGCAGTGGACGGCGGGCTTGGAACTTGGAGGAGTTATCCGGCTGAGATTGTGAACGATGAGGATGAGGATTGGAGGGTTGCTTTTGACTTCCCGGAGCTGCCGATGCCTCAGGGATTGGGGAATAAGAAGGTGTGGGGCGGTGCTTGTTATAGTTGGTTTGCGGTTGATGGTTTGCATTATGGCGGACGGGCAGCGGATAGGATCATTGTTAAGAAGAAGGACGGAAAGGTTTGGGCAGTTGAGGTACCGGCGTTGAGGATTACTTTGAAGAAGGAGTGATAGGTGATGATGATGCATGGACGTTGGGAGAAGGGGTCGATAATAGCAGTTCTGTGTTTTCTTGATAAATCTATAATCAAATTACAAACGGGGAGATATAATCTATTGAAATCAAAAAATTCTTTTCACCTTTAAGCTCTCAATTCTCCGTAAACTCTCTAACAAAACAGTGTTAGGCACGAGTATGCTTGTAAGTTTCGAGGGTGTAGTGGGGCGTTCGAGCATGCTTTGTGAACTCGTGTAATTAATGGTAGTTCATTGAATTCGTAGGCGAGTCTGGAGGCAGTTGGTCAGCAAAATTCTGCACGAGTATACTTAACTAAAAATTGTAATTTTGACCTCGTCCATACATAAAATCTGTTATTTTCAGACCTCTGTACTTTGATTTTTTTTAGTACCTTCTAAAAGTATCTGAAAAAAAAACGGGTACTCTGCTATTAACAGACGCCGTGAATGACCAAGAGTAATTTTAGGCGCCCGCGCTAACCATTACTAGTAATTTAAACGCTGAGTAGGGGTTTCAATTTATGAAGGCTGAAAACAATCGAGTTGCGGAATCAGTTCTATCGCGGAGGCAGCCAAGCAGGTACTCGAGTAGGAGGTGCACCAGTTTAAGCTGCGTATCTTGAAGTATATGCGATGCCTGCGACTGTTTGTAGTGGTAGTGGTTGCGCTCGTAAATTAACGTCTGCCTCCTTTGCAAGCTTCGTCAGTTTAAGGCGCGTTTGGCAAAGGTCTGCTCGGGTTAACAAAGTGACTGTTGGGAAACGGTCGACGATTCGTTAGTTTCACGGCCAACCCCCACCTTTCATAGGGTCAGTGTTTGGCAGACCATTCATCCACTTTAACTCACAACCATTCACGAACAGTTACTCAACTGCACGGCAGTTTTGATGACCGCTCTATGCAAACGCGACCTAAGGACCGAGGTCGCCGAACTGAGAACTGAGGGCTCGAGCACTAATGGCTTAACCCCGCCCCCCGTGGCCCAAATACCGAATGCTTTCTTCACCAATGCTCACTACACGTCTGGCTAGGTTTCCATCGCCGCAAAAGTTGCTAAACTTACGCTTTCAATGGTATTCCCACTCTCCGAGCCTGAAACGGGAGGTGTTCCACCTACATACGCACGCATGCACGGACGTCGCTAAATTCTGTGCTGGCGTTTGTGGTTGGGATAGCCTTTTCGTACCAACAATTTTTTGGATCTTTGAACGGCCAACATCCTATGAAATCCGTTGAAACCCCTTTTGAGAAGTTCAAAGGTAGATGACATTCCAACCGTGGTTCACAGTGCGGTACAACGGTCGGTTAGCTCCAGCATGATCAGGTTTCCAGGGGACAACCGACTCATCGTTGATACAATTTACGGTCCGGAACAGATTGTCAAGCAAAGCATGCTACAAGATGTCTCATGGATGCCTAGTGTCAATAACTGGAGAGGGGACGGTTGGCAAAGTGTCTGAGTGCAAAATATTCCGACATTTCGCAACCTATCGGTGAGATTTCAATTTCACCTGCGTTGCATTGCACTGCGTTTTCATTGAGAGATAGAAATTTTGCAATCGAGCTGTTGACCAACCGCATCTGAACAGGACATCAATCGTCGATCTCAAGGCGTTGCATACCAGGGAAGAGATGTCCACCACTAGCTCTGGTCAACACTAACCACTGTCTCAAACCTAGGGAGTAGGATTATCGGCTCTTTGCAGAGTGATACAGGGAAGAACCACCAGCAACGGGGAACCTCCGGTCCTCTGGATCACATGTAAGCTCGCCTCACCAAAGTGCATAAGATTGCGCGCTATGTGTTACTCAGGCTTAGAGAATGTCAAACAGATGCCTTCACATAGAGTGGTACAAGTTCAACCTAGGGGTGATAATGTCTTAGCAAAATGCTTGGACAAACCTCAGCCGACGAGGGAAGTACGGCTGCGCCGCTTACTGGAGGCATGATCGAGGCGTTGAGGGATTCACCAACAAAGATCACCAATCGATTTGCACTAGGTTTACATAGAGCTGAAGACATTGCGCATGCGCTCTTTGAGAACCAAGTTGGGACGATGAATGCTGCTGTCTAACTAAGTCCTCGATGTGTATTTTGGAATTCAGTACTATGCTCTACCCTGTTGAATCAATCTTCCAACTCTGCTCTGCTCGGGTCTCCTAAACCTCAGGACCATAGCAGCGGAAGACCTTGCAGGGGTCTTTGAGTGGGATTGGCCATCCTGCACGCTGCAGCACGAAACCAGTTCACTGGCATCAATTGGACCTCGGTGAAGGGTACGTAAAGTGAAGCGCACGGTCACTTTTCTTTTGGAGTAACACCGAACCGGTGTGCTGTATTCAGGCAGAAAACATCGGCTTTAAGCGTTGATCCACCGCTGTTGGTGGCTCATGTTGTCTGACAGCGATAGCCCTCACACACACACAGAACGGCAGCTGATAGCATACCCAGAGTCTGAACTTATGTGAAGCAGATCCTTCTCCACAGGGGGTTGTGCCTGGGCCAGAAGTACACCAGTTATCAGGATTCTCGGGTTATGGTTGTTTCATCCATATCGATATACTAGAGCTGTTTGGTACAGGCTACAGTACGTGTTTCTAGTTTCACGCATATGGGCTTGTCAGTCACGAGCTCCAGCCGATGGTACTGTTTGGTGGGTTGGCCAAGATCTGAGACAAATGTAATCACTCGCCACGATGCTGCTGACCTTTAGCCGACAATTTCGGAGTGCAAGCAAGGTTTCTCCGCGGGTTAACACCTGCAGGATCCTATATTTCAGAGTTCAAAGTGTCTCAGAGTAAGAACAAGGCTGGATTGGCGCCTGACGTCATGACTACAGCTGGGGCTAGCAAAGTGCAAAAACCCTCGAGCCCTTAAAGCCCTAAATTTAGCTGCGTATGTGCCGCCATCAAAGTGTATCCCATCGATTCAAGATGCTCACCGCCCGTGTGGGTGGGCGGGCCGGGGAGACGAAGCTTGACGTGCAGACGTCTCGGGTTGCAACAAGCCGCTGTCCAACTGCTGTACAACACATGAATATGACCCCAAGCTTCGTACTGCAAAAGTTAGAACCAGGAAACTCATCATGTTGGTTATGATTGAGTACGAGTAGCGTTGCTGGTTCTGGTTTCTTTCCAGCACTAAACCTGGTAGTTGAACATCCAATTGGGTAGCGTTGCACGTCTATTACAGTGCTTCTTACGCTTGCAAGTGGCTTGTAGGGAGCACTATCTCCCCCACTGCAGTCGTTGTGCTTTTGCTGTCACGTGTTATCGCGTCAACGCGGAAGTGGCTACCGTACTTGCACTTCGATCGATATCGATCTAAGGTAAAGCGGTTTACTGATCGCAGTGGTGTGATAGGTGTCTCGGCGGTTTTGACAGCGTCGGGTGCAGTTTAAGTCGGTATGCCTGATGCTATGCCAACGAGTACAAGTAACTATTAAAAAACCGAGAATTAACAAAATAAAGGAGAAATATCCCCGCATATATATCAATCCACACTATCGACTACCGGCATCGAAAAACTGGTACCCAAGAAACAGATACGAATTATGATGGGTGTCGTTGAACAGCACAAAGTTTTCAATGCATCCACACCTGCGACTATAACCAGTTATATATTACTACCGCTAGCAGAGATTGCGCATACATATGCATCTGCAGATCTGCCGGTTCCGAGGAATTGGAAACATTTTCACTGGTCAGTCAGGGTTCTGTGCAGATGCGGTAGTCTGTGACACTTGTATGTATGCGCCCTCAAGCGAATTTGGTACTGGTATATACCGCATCAATACATATAAACTGCATTAGGACAGATATCGTGGTATGACACCAACTCATCCATGCTATGCACGCTATGTCCTCCATTCCCAAGATGCTCTCTACTATACGTTATTCTCAGTCTTCAGCGGACAAACCCCCTGCTGACAAGTATCGTTGTCGCACTGGAGACTTAGCTTGCTGAGAAATACTAACTTAGTACTGGACATGTTTCGACAGGCTTGTTCGCGTCATGGGATTTGACCTATGAGATTCCTGATTCTCCAACTGGCGACAGAATTGGTTTTTCGGCGACTGTTTGCGAATTTTTCATCATATGCCACCGTTCAAAAGCTCATTCCTCTACGTTGCACCTCAAAGAGGTGAAGTTCTACAGAGACAAATGAGATTTGGTTGTCCAGGCACCACGAAATAGCCAGTAACTTATTACGAGCCTGAGCTTAGTAGGTACATGCGCTCAGACTTTTTCCATGGACTTCGGATGGCCATCAATACCCCACGCCAACTCTGAGTATGAAGAGCCGCGTGTAAGATATCCGCCTCAGTCCGTCGGTAGTTGTATTCTGCAAAATAGATAGGTCCCGGGAAGTAAAAGCGATTTGTCCCGCCATGTACATGCAGGACAATATCGGGATTCGATGCCGATCATCTCTCTGCATCTGCTGACGCGATGTATGTGGCTTCCTGGAGCATCGGTGTACCACGCTACTAAGTATGGACCACACAATTGAGAAGAGAAGCATTCGAGGCAATATCTGTCGATTTTCTGCCCTTGCTCTGACCGGGAAAGCCCAGGCTCCTCCTTCGGAAATTGGAGGTGTGGAGACATCATGACGGGCATATTAAATCCCGGATTTTGAAATCTTTTGATACACAGGATCTAACCTCTATGGCAACCAGAGGTAGCAGAATGTATGAGTTGACCCGTGGATGCACCATACACTAGATAAGCCTATGGTTTAAACTTGTGTATAAAAAGGACATCAGCATCACCAAAAGAATCCACTTCAATATCCACAAACACCTGCTCTGCAGTCCATCTCTCTAGCGCGGTCTCTAGTTTCCAACCAACGGCATCTACACCCGATTCAGAAACACTTCCTTTTATTTAAACACACCGTCCTCGAAGTTTAGCTCGGATATAAAGCTAGATCTCTCTCTCTAACGTACTTCGACTTCATATCCTCTCTAGACGCACTACAACCTCGCGAATCGAACCTACACAATGCCTCAATGTACTCACAACACTTTCGCCAAAGCCCAGGGTGGCGGCACCCGCTGCGACGTCTGCCAGAAAGTCGTCGACCTGCTTGCGTGGAAATGCAACACCTGCGCCTTCTGTGTGTGTCCTCGATGCAAGGAAGCCGGAGGGTTATAGCCCGTTCATCCAGTACACCCTAGTCGTTCCAGCCATCAATTGAGCCTGTTCGATGCTCCGATTACAGCCAAATTTCGATACGACAGAATTTCAATTAGGACGGCGACAGTGAGGTAGCGGCACATATCTAATGACTTCTTTTCGGGGGGGTTTCGGGGATCGGGCATCCAGTTGGGGCGTTTAGACGGTCTCAGTGCAAGTGGTACCGGTGTTCAATTTGATAATTAGGGTTTTGTGTTTTTTTTGGTTATTGTTTTTGTTTTTTTTTATTTTTTATTTTTTGTTGGACTGGGTGATCAGCTGATGGTCCGAGGAGTCGGAGACGAATAACACATGGAGGGAGAATGGGTAGTAGGTTCATATACATGTGGTGTCAGGGATTTGATCGGATGGAGCGAGCGGCACAACAAGGTCATGTCTCACTTGGTTGAAAAGTGCGCATGTTTTTGTTATAACCAAAATATATAACAATGGTATTTATACCAGCAATTATGAGCGATCTGTAATTGAGATATTATTATGGGATAACCCGATGGATTAATTGTAATCGCTCCGATGCCATGGCTCTGGAATAGACATCCGTGGATCAAATTGATTCTCAGTGAAAGGTTTTGGGTAACGCTATAACTAGAACCGGAGTCTCAGACCGTTACTAAGTACCTAGGTACATATCGATATCGCTTACCATGTTGGCAATGTCTCGATCGCATTGTCACTGAAAGAGATGTTGGCACCGTTCCTGGAACTGGAGTGATAGGGGAAGCGGTACCATATGGGGTTGGGTGGAATTGCGTTGAACATATGTGTAGTGGAACTGCCGCTATTGCTGTTGGGTTTAGCCCTATAACTACAGCACACAGCATGAGTTGTTGTACCTCAGTTTCAAGCGCAAGCTCAGCACCCAAGCGAGCGGAATGTGTCCTGCGGTCTCCCACCCGGACCCGCGCCCAGGGCGTCGTGGTTCTGCTTTTTGGGCACATTGCATATATATTTGAGTCAAGGACTAACTTACATTATGTCATATTCGATTGGTTAATGTTGGCCAAATTCCATTTTTTGTTTGCGTCGATATTTCTCGCCTCTTTCTCTCCCCCATATGTAGCTGCGACTACTGTTTTGTCTACGACTTCGCTTCTAACCACCGCACAGGTGCTTTGTAGACTACCTTTATATGCTAAGTACTTTCAGTTCTATTCTAAGGGCAAGTGTTGATAATGTTCTAGTACAAGTGTTTATTATAAAGCCCTTACGAAACTTTAATCTGACAGCATCCTCATGAGGTATCGTGAAAATCGCCGAATGATCACTCATGATTAGAGTTACACCATGCCAGCGTCATGTCGCGGCACCATAGCTTTTTTGGTGCTCGTTCAACTTCTAAATATAAAAACAAAGAGAAACTCGAGGGTCCACTGATAATGCTCATCTGCACTATTTCAACCCCAACCCTACCAATAAGTACCAGTAGCAACGGAAGCGGTAGTTAAGTTTCAGGGGTTGCTATCAATATAAAGGACTCGGGCCAACGCTCTCTACCTGGCATTAAGACCAGTCCGGTAGAACCTATGTGCTGTGGCCGATCATTTTTCCAACCTCATCAGCAACCACTTTGTATTCTCTATACTATGCAATGTGTGCTGCAGACTGGCTACCTTCCCCTATCCAGAAAGTGTTATTGTGTGGTTATGTGGTGCTCCGGTATGGTGCTCCGGTCCACCGAAAGACGAGAAATATCTGGCATTGTTTTCATTGGATACCTTGCTGTAGAACAGGGGTAGCGGATGAAAGGGGCACCCCTCAATATAAATCTTCTGCGTCGTTGATAGAAGCATATATCGAACTTCGGATTCGAATAGAAAACGACACTAGCTCTTTTTACTAGCGTCGGAGTTCATGCGGGGAGCCAATGAGTATACTCGGTCTGAGATTGCCATACACTTAGTGCTCCGATCTATACAATCATCGGATTTCCTAACACATCAACAGACCAGTCTATTTACCCCGGGCTATTCTATACGGTGGGAAAACCTGCCCAAATCGACCCACGGAAAGTCCCGCATTCTGGATGAAGCACGGCAGTCATATACGCCCACGTGTTTCTGGCTAGGGTTCATCAATTCGCGAAGAGGGATCTCGTATCTGCCTATTCGCGCCGTACGGCAGTCCCACTGCTGGACCTACGGACTTTACCCCTAGTAACGAGTACCCTTGTACACTACAGCGTGTCTCTATTATTGTCTCTCGTATGCCCGAATTTCCCACCACCGGTCCTTTACACTCGTGCGAGCACGACGACGTGGTTGCTCGCGTTTGCGTAGATTCTCGGACTGCTACCAAACACGGCGCAAAGAGAGATCAGAAAGTGATGGTAGACCAAGAAAAAATAATAATCTTCTGTCGTGCGCCCAACCTTTAGCATCGGCACCCAAATGTCATCGAACTGAAGAGAAGAAAAAAATAGCGGGGTTAAGACGGTTTGTTTCTCTGAGCGGTGGCCGCGTCCTCGGGCTCGATATTTACGCAAAGTATGTTGACCTGGTTGGAAAGCGTACTCCTTTGTAAGTGGTCCGCTGCTTGACAGCGGGGTTGGAACTATCCCCCGCAGGTCTTGAGTACGGATGTTTACAGTTAGTATATAAATTTCGGGCCCGTTGATAGGTATCGCATTCCATTTATTAGTCTTAAGTGATATGAAATTTTTCATATCTAGCACGACCCATGGAGGTCGTCGCTGATTACATAATACAGATCGAGTGTTTGTTTGTGACCCAGAGCGATTAGGGTCTTATCTGATAGGAACGATCTCCGCCGCAAACACCACAATAACCCGCATATCTACCTTCCCCCATACCTCTCCCATACCTTCTCCATGTGGACTTCTTTTTCGCCTCTTCGAAATGCGTCAGGTAGTTATTTCCGGTAATTGTTTGCCAAAAATTTCATATTACCCGCCTGAGCGGGGCGAAGCTACAATTTACTTAAGACTATGCACGACAAAAAGCTGCAGGGTGAAAGAGTTCTTGGTAAAACGAGTGAAGTTTGATGATAATGGTCACGTGATACTGCAGGTGGGAAAACGCCAAGATACCAAGTAATCTCCCATGATTTGCCATATTATAAGTGACGTTCTGTGACGCTACGCGTGTGACATCATCGCTACGTAACTTAGCACACGAAGACCTCAAGAGAGAGGGAGAAGGTGAGAAAGAGAGAGAGGGAGAGGAGCGGGAGGGAGAAGGAGGAAGGGGTGGGGTGGGAGAGGGGCGTAGAGAGGAGGGCTTTACTATCAGCGGTAGTGGCAGCATCTCCAACTATCCAGTGATATCCAGCAAGCAGAGAATTCTTCATGCTGCTAATACACGTGATTTCCATCAGCCACATGACCTTTCTGTCGGAACGGAACTTAAGACCATTACTCCGGCCAGGGCGGAGCATCCAGTATCCTACTGATACCTGCATCAGGATCTGGTGGTGCTGCCCGCGAATTAGCTCGCGAGTCGGGAGTGATCATCTGTGATTGGTATTGACTTTTGGGCTAGTCCTGCACCCCGTCTCGAACACACCGGAAGCAGTAACAAACGCCCCCAGATACGATCCAAAACGTGCGAAGAATGCAGTATAGCGAAGGCCCCTTGCTTCTCCATATCTGGCTACCGGATCAAGACATGACGGAGAAGAACGCATCAATCGGCGGTGTCTTTTTACGAACTCGAGTATGAGCTAGGATTCACTAGGTTTTGCTACTCCAAATAAGTACGTTATGGATTCTGTGGGAGCTCGAACTAGAGGTGAACTAGTTCGGCTCATGGCTAGCACTAACTATCCAATACACAATACACCAACAACAGCGACGTGCAACAAGACAAATGTAGGACCGGAGAACACAAATAATAGGGAAAAAAAGGCAGAGATATTCGTTTGGAACTTGAAATACAAAAAAATATACAAGACACACGATGCAATGAAACCAAATGAGACCACTAATAACAAATGTAGTAAACTAACGGAGATCAAAGGCAAAGAAAACATGCAATTCCGGATCTCACCATACCCACCACAACATCCCATAATGATTACGCACTCGCTACAACTTTATGAAGTCCTTCTAGGCTCACAAAAGCAAGTATGTTGATAAGCCGAGTTTCTGGTATGCAATCTGCAACCAGGTGTATGCTCTAACCCAGTACCGAAAGCTGGCCCGAGGTCGACTGGTCTCCCATCGATAAATTGTTCGCCCCGATTGTACACAATTGCAGCCCCACGCTCAACGGTTTCATACCCCCTTGGATTTGGTGATGGACCCCCTGAGGGGAGCCCGCCATGATACACCCCAGTTTCTACAAAGGCCCTCGAAACACCCTGTTGCTGTTCAACCAGTCTTGCTCGTTGCGTTGCAGATAGAGATGGAAGGTCTTCTTCGTATGTACGTGGGGGTACGAACCGCCCGTGTTGGGTCCAGGCATTCGGTCCCCCGGGTTGAGTTGCATTGGGTGGAGACCCAGAGTAAGCGCCAGATCTAGAGCACGAAAGGGGTAGGGCTTTGGGCGTGATGTGCGAGGCACTCGTGTCTTTCACTACTACCGAATTTGCGTGCGTTCCTTTGCCGCCAACGGCAGGTTGCTCGGGTGTAGCGGCTTGGTGCTTCAGAAGAGTGTCATACTAACAAATCGTTAGCACATATTTAGATCAGAAAATTCCAATGGATTTGACAGACTGTTGCCATATCTTCCGCCATTTTGTGTTCTCCTGTTACTTCGTACCGAGTTTGTCTCCCCTCCATTTCGATTCCTTTGGGTGCAGCAACCAAGGTTCTAGCACTAGCACGTAGTTATCGTTCGACTGTTCTAACGTAGTCTCGGTCTGCTTACTGACGTAAGTAGCGGTTCGAGACTAAATGCAGCGGTTATTTCAGCTAAATATGTTCAATTCGCAATAATGTCAGAGTAGAGGGCTGCGAGAGAGTTTGGCATTGGGTGGGGAACTGCATCGTCGTAGGCGCCCCACCATCATAAATATACCCCTCATGGCGTGATGAGCCTGAGCTCTGCATACAACTGCCACCTCGGGTCGTACCTAGCATCTGAAGGGGAAATAACAGGCGGGGCACGCTCGATGGTGCCATCGCATGGAAAGACTTGCTTCACCACAGACATGGTAGTTCGACAATCCGCAACGAGAGCAGTCAGTTTGGTCCAAATCTGGGATTCTACTCTTCTCCCGAAGTATCAGGACGGTCGATAAGTAGCGGGGTGTACTGAAGGGCCAGAAGAGGAGCTTCGGAGATATCGCGGAATGCAGGTGTACACAGCTATCAGTGGTATACGTAGCAGCTAAGTTGTCCTATTTTTACTTCTCAGAATTCAAATACTCTCTTATAGCCGACTGTGAACGTAGCTAATAAAACAATGGAAGTTGGCGGATTTGTTCTAAGAGCCGTAGCATTAGCAAGTCCCACCTATAAGCTCTACAAAGACTGTAGCGCACTATTCATCAGCACCCGTCACTGTTCCAAAGACATAAAACGATACGGCGACAAGCTATCCGTCCAACAGCGAATTTTTGCAAACGAATGCGAACTAGTGCTAAGCTTAATAGTTGAGAAGGACGAAGCAATTAGCATGATGGAAGACTACAATCACTGTCAGTGGCAAGATCCGCAATTCTTGACGAAATGGCAAACAACTATGGGGGCGCACTTTGATGTTGTGATGAAAACGATCTCCGAAACATTGCGAAAGGTCGAAGTCAGGCTATCCAAACTACAGTCTCAAATATGTGCCAATAATACGGCAAGATTGTCCAAATTGTTCCAGGTCTGATAGACTCCCTTCGAGTTCAAAACACCAATCTAGGGCACATCAGAACACAGCGGGAGTCCTCACAAAAAACGCCAAGCGGCAATTTCGAAAGTTGGAGGCCACACTGCACCCGGAAGCTATGCTAGAGAAAATTCTGGCGATCAGGGAGGTATCGAAAACTCTGTACGAGAGTCTTGCTGCTACGGCTGATTGTCGCTGTCACCGATTAAATCTGGAGCTTCAAGGCTTTCTTGAAGAATCGGGACCTCGATCTGAGCCTTGTAGATCAGTTTCCACTGGTCCTACGGCAACCAAGCTCCGTCTAATCATGAGCAACGATGTCCAGACAGAGGATGCAGGGTCCACATCCTTTACCTACTGTGATTGCACCTCGATCATCATAAATTCTGAATTCGAAACTGTGTCAACGAAGCACGTAAACGTCGCACCTCCGAAACCCTGGGGTACTATGGATTCTGCCCGCGAACCGTCCAAGAATGTACGATTTCCCTCTCCAACCGGCGGGAGGGGCGACGACAATAAACAGAACATGGAGATAACCTCTACAAAAGCAACAATAGCCATTTCAGATGCCCCAGAGGGAAGTGGGAAAGGAACAATGTCGATCGAGCTTATCCCAGAAGGAGAAAGAGTCTGTATCAGTCTAAGAGAATCCGGAGATAAAGATACGCAGACAACTACGACAGTCTCCACCAGCGTTCCACTTAGCATTACCGAAGTCGATAACCTATGTACCTTAATGAGAAATTTGCAGCCCAGAAATCATCCCGATGAATGCCTCGGACGAATTTCTCCCAAGGGATAGAATACAGTATACCGACATTTGATATATCGTGGTGTTCCGCCACCCTTTCAAACATCTCGAACTTCGTTAGAGACGATTTTGGAACGAAACGAACTGCGCATATTCCGAATAGAACGTCTCAGAATTGCACTCACACTCTCAGTCTCCATCCTCCATCTTGGGTCCTATTCGACTTCTTGATTCCAAGAGCGCTGGCATAGTAAAGATATTTTTTTCTTCCTTGGATCCGAACCCCAAGAGCGACTCCTTCAAAACACTTTGAAACCTTACGTAGTCCCTGCCTTTCCGCGAGGCATCCAAGCTTCTGAACCCGTCACCTCAAACTACAGCACTAGCCCCGCACGCAACGAGCAACTCTTCTCGCTTGCCTTGGTCCTTATCGAAATTGCATTCGGAAACAAATTGTTTAAGATACACGAGCCGAGACAGATCCCGGAGAAGGAGGGAGATCAGTGGGCGGAGTATATGAAAGCTAAAGTGATTTTGGACTCAGGAGTGCTACAAAAGGAAACGGGGGTCACCTATGCGCAAATTGTTAAGAGGTGTCTCTACTGTGACTTTGGGATACTGGAAGAGGATCTGAATAAGAAGGAGATGTAGGAGATATTATAGGATGGTGGTAGCGCAGTTGGAGGACTGCTTGAAGTGTTTTGGGGAGTTTCGTTAGTTTAGCGGATGTCTTCGGAGCTTCTGGAGTTGGAGAAAGTTTTTGGTGGTAGTTTTAATTCGCTGTTCCATAGGTCGATTTCTTACTCGCCCTAACGATGTCCTGACGAAAACGAACCCATCTGAAAGTACATGGCGTTGTTAATCGGGTCTCAGTACCCATTATTTGGGCCCTTTTTTGTCACGAATTTCTCCGACGCAATGATGTAGCATCAATTTTCACGACAGTCCGTACCGCTGCTAGCGCAGCGGTACTTGCAAGATTATGATATTTGTACAATAATAGAGAACGTAATTATAAGTAGCGCATACAATGTGAACCGCACTTGAAAGAACGTTAACGTTTGACAGTCACATCGCTTCCCTTTGCTTTCAATTCACACCGCCTTGCCCTACTATACTAACGTTCCCTCTAATCACATACTTTATTCTCCCTATAGCCTTGACCACACTCTAATGATCTACTCTTCCTACAGCCACAATCACCATTTCGTAATAGCCCCCTAAACAGTATATACTTGTTGACCAAGACGTGTTCACCATTACAACCCTCTCGCAATGCATGAGAGTGAGCTGTACCATCTAGCCTCAAAACTGTCAGTGTGAACAACGCGTACAACACCCACATTTCCTAGTACTCTTTCCAAAAGGTCCGGCTGCCAAGTATATCTATCACACTGTAGGGTTGAAAGAAATATAGTATTGTAGCTGGGAGCCCGGAGGAAGATGTTGACAACGCGAATTTCCGTTACGGCCAAGGGCTAGGGTGGCACGTGTTATGGCGACCCTCATTTTATATTGACGATCGTCGCACAAGGGTCGACTGTAGCGATAACGGGTTAGATTCGCCGCAGGCTCAATGGGTGAGCTATTACCCAAAACACGATACAATATCCAAGTAGACGTGTCTCTGGGGACGCCAAATGTTATCGTAACTTTGGCATTCCCGGCCCGTTTGGGCATGGCAACCGACTCCCCACCTGCAAATATTTAGCGATGCAACCACAACTCTGTGGGGGTGGCCTGGGAGCATTATAAACTTACTTTCTTATGTC
>Ga0307514_10000715_pt1 | contig 57448 bp, 44 predicted proteins | sample 16_EM_MG_FD_203088 | JGI IMG/M metagenome (GOLD analysis project Ga0307514, IMG submission 203088) | Populus trichocarpa ectomycorrhiza microbial communities from riparian zone in the Pacific Northwest, United States - 16_EM | ecosystem: Host-associated > Plants > Roots > Unclassified | place... | reverse complement strand
CCCTAACCCTAACCCTAACCCTAACCCTAACCCTAACCCTAACCCTAACCCTAACCCTAACCCTAACCCTAACCCTAACCCTAACCCTAACCCTAACCCTAACCCTAACCCTAACCCTAACCCTAAATTTCTATGGAATATCAAAAATAACTCAATCCTCCAAGCTATTGTCAGTTCAAAATTAGTTACTGGCTTCACTTTAAACTTACTGCAACAGCCTTGGATTTAGTATTTTGCACCTGCTTAGGAATTTCTATAAATAGCACAAATGGGTAGCAGCAAGTATTGTGGTTGGCAAGCTATTTTGTGTGTTGTGTACTACGCACTGTCATCAGCTGGCGAATTATTTAGTATTTGCATTGAGTTTGTGCTGCAATATGAACCGCTTTACTACAAAGAACGCCTCTTTCCGACTGATGATTAATTTTCAGCGTCTCTTCATAATGCTATCTAAAACCAGGTGTTTAAAATTTCTCTTCAACGCCAGTTTTAAGATTAATTGTGGACGCAGTTATGAGGAACTATCGATGCCGGTTAGCTCTATTATAGCTCGCATACCACTACAGTATCTCATTACATGTTGCATTAATTACAATATACATTCATTGTTTGTTCCAAAATCAAACACTATACAACAAATAATTCCTCTTTCAAGTTGCAAATTGATTTTCAAATTCTCTTCATACTTCTCACTAATACAATAGATTTAGTATTGCTCTTCGAACCAGGATTTCAGATAGTCGGCAGCGGCAGGGAAGGGGAACAATGGTGGCGGGCAAGATGTATCCTGGGTGGGGTACTAGTATGCTATCTCATCACCAGGTGCATTAAATTGTATATTCATTCATTGTTCACTCCAAAATCAAACACTATGGAACGGATGATCCCGCTTTCAAGGTGCAAATGCATTTTCAGCTTCTCTTGATACTTGTAACTAAAACCATGTATTTGGTATTTCTCTTCAACTTAGGATTTTAGATAAACAGCAGGGAAGGAGAACTATTGAGGCTGCTTAGATGTATGATGGGTTGTTTACTTCACCATCTCGTTACCAGCTGAATTGATTACTATTTTCACTGAATGTTCTCTCCAGTATTGAGCACTATGCAATCAATACTGCCTCTTTCAAGCTGAAGATTTGTATTCTACTTCTGTTGATACATATAGCTGCAACCTTACATTTAGTATTTTTCTCTAATACGAGATTATTAAAAGATAGTATCAGGTGGTAAGGGGAACTTGTATACCTGCCAAGTAATATTTTGTGTGGGGTAAAACTCCATCGCAGCTCCTGGCGCATTTTTTGGTATTTTCCTTCATGTTCCTCTGCAAAATCAACAACTACTTTCCACATAATGCGATTTTCAGTCTCAATATTTGTCTGTAGCTTCTCTTAATACTTATCTCTCATGGCTTTTATTTATGTTTACTCTCTAATGCAGGATTGTAAATAATCAGTACTGACTGATAAGGTGAAACTTTTAAGCTGGCATGATATATTTGTGGTGGGGTACCACTCCCAGCTCATCACCTGTCGTATTTTTTTACTGTATTTTTGTACTTTCCACAGCACAATCAACAACTACTCAACAACTAATGCTATTCTGAGTCTGAAATTTTGTTAGCAGCGTCTCTTGATAGTTATCTCCAATGCCTTTTAATTATTTTTTCTCTCTATTTTACGATTGTGGATATATTATGTAGTATGTTAATGTGTATGTTGCAGGCTGGCGAGAAATTTTTAGTGTAGGTGGTGCAACCAGAATTAATCCCACATGGGAAAAAGTAGTTCGCACCCTGGAACTGAATACTATGGTTGCAATTCAGATCCCTGTATTGAATGCTATGGCAGCAGATCAGGATCCCTGGACGTGAATGCTATGGCAGGTCAGACCCCTGTATGCACCCTGTGCAACTGAATGCTATGGTAGTGTAACGTGAATGCAACCCATAGCATTCAGTTGCAGGTTGTATGACCTGCACTACTCCATAGATCTAGCTGCAGCGGAATGTACCTGATGGATGCTCAATGTTCTGCCTCCGCCGCATCACATCGCCAATCGGAGCCCATTTGTACTCGAGCGAGGATAAACATCATCCATTCCATTAAGCTTTGTGGCGGGCCAACAGCAGCATAACAAGATGTGGACCCTGGATGCTGCAATGTTCCTTCAACAATCACAGGTTTCTTTCCTTGCTGCATGGGACGGTCTTTATAGGGCACAAAAGAGCCGGACTCAGGAAGTAAATGGAATCCAATGGTCATCCACCCTTGCAGCGGGAGATTCCATGATGTTGAATACTAAAAACCTACCGATGACATATGTGAACAAAGACTCTTCTTGACGCAAGCTGGAGCATCAATGGGCCGTACATTTCAAGATCAGTAAGTTGCATTGGCCCAATGATGTCGAATTGGAACTACCAGCAGATATCATCATCCATGGTACAGTAAACTTCAACCAACTCCACACGTACACCACATATCTATCGCAAGAGAATCCACCTCCTCAGCCCATTCGAACAGCCTGAGATAAAGATGGCACGATTCAGTATTGATATTTGGCAGAAGACATTACTTCGCAAATGGAGATACTGGGCGTTAAAGACAGCTTCCAGTATCAGATAAAAAGCAAAGGCTACAATGACATCACCTGGCAACCAGCCATCAATCTCTCCAAAGCAAAGCAAATTCTTCATGACTACAAAAAACAACCTGAAATGGAAGCAACCAAGGCTAAACAGACAAGAAAGGGCTAATGTCGTGTACTCAAGGACAAATAGGTTTATAAATTTTTTTGTGAAGGATCTGAAGCTTTTTAGGAGGGTTGTAATGAGGAGAGAATGGAAACATACAGATGATGTGCACCTCTGTGGGACACACGGGCCAAAGAAGGAACTGTCCATATGTATGCAAAGTAAGTAAAATGGATGGAAGATCAGAGATCACTGGCTTAGATAGCGAATATATTATCGTCACTTCATACTACTACACCATGTCTTGTGAGACAGAGGAAAGTGATTGGGCCTCTACAGAAGGAGTAGTGCCGACTTGAGAGTATCCTAACAGAATTATTCTTTGAACCACCCACACTAGTATCCTGGTACTAGGAATTCCTTAGGACTTGAAAGTATCGTCTTGCTCTGTTCCCAATGAACAACTTGCTTTGCCAAAGATATTAACAATAACCAGGTATACAGAGTGATAGATAAATTCGTGATATAGAACTGAAGAAGGAACATACAACACTGGACTTCAAATGAAAAGTATCCTTGTTGACTTTGATGCAGAAGATATATATAGTACACAGAAATTATGTTAGAGCTTAACCTCCACGTTGAGAAGGTCAATAGGTATCATTAGATATATCTTGTTGTAGATAGTATGTTTTTTCGATGTCCTTCCTCCATGTCGGTACCGCTGATTATATATCAGTCTATTTACACTCTTCACAATCCAAATATTGCCAAAGCCTGCTTTGGAGTTCACATACATAAACGACTCATCATTCTTTGCCTCTACCATTAACGGTCAAATCCTAACTCACAGGAGTATAAACTACGTCATCAAGGTAATGTGCTGTTATTGTCACAATCTTGCTATTGGCAATACCTTGTATGGATACAAGTTTATTTGAAGCCAATTTTCAACACATACATTTGTGTCGCCAAGAGTCACACAGAGTGCCATCTCATATAACAACCAGTATATAATGCGTTAACAATTGTGGCAAATGGCAGAACCTTTTGTTTGACTCTTGTATTGGAGCAAAATATAGAATTATTGGTAACTGAGCTTTGTTGCCACACATTGATCGGAGAGTTTCCAGTTCCCCTCAGGACATATCAATCCCAGCTCTTAGTTGCCCAGACCAACAAGATGTGGTTGAAATAAGGGTTGATTCGTATAAGTTGATTTGTTTTACAGCACTCCAAAATGTTCGTTATTGGTTACAACCTATCTCTTCAATGGCTCTGTACATCTCAAAATGCGATTGTTCTGGTATTGACAACACATCATCATGTTTGGGATGAACTATTCAAGCATGAATGAATAGTTGTTTGGTTGGGCCCAGGGAATCATGTTTCCGACCAATGAGGAGTAACAATTGTAAATTGAGAACCTATGACTATGACTGATTCAAAGATAATATACATCTATTTGCGCTTGGCTTGACTGTTGTCGTGGATCCATTCATACTAAGATTGGGTAATGGTGATATGAGTAATAGGTAACAAATCCGGAAGATAGATCTATTATGGAAATCCAAGTGATAATTCGTGATTCTGGATCTACTATCCGCATTTGCATTATCGAGTAATCCTGTATTATCTCGGAAATATCACTGTAACACCAAAGCCGTAACAGTTGTCCTCTCGGTGGTCGAATCATTTTAGGTAAACTCTGGTAGGTGCATGATCGGATTTTAGTGAATATAATCTGGCAGCGAATGACTTCAAGCTTGTTATCGGAATAGACCTTTTGGTCCCTGCCTTGCCCTTCAGTCTATAGCTGAAGTGCTTGCTGCATTTTTCAGCCTTCCACCTTGCCTTGGCTGATTACCTTTCCTCGGAGATCCGTCTGGCCAAATTCGAGCTCGTACTTGGGAGTGTATATGGGCACACTGGCATACAGTCAAGCTGGCTGGGAGTGTGCGATCGAGTGCAATCTGGAGTGTACTTGGCAGTGTAGAGTCTAGTGAGCATGGGCTATTTAGGGTACTTGAGAGCGTAATTGAGAGCGTGCTTGGAAGCAGGCTTGGGAGTATACTTGGAAGTGAGCTTGGAAGCGTGCAATGGAGTGCATTTGGACGTATGTAGTCATGTGTGATGTACGCAGCATGATGTATAGTATCAAGTGCAGATAATTGGCTGTGTATCATTGTAAACTAGTCAATGCGGAGGTCCATAGGATTTCAAAGTGCCATATGTCAAATATGCGATGGAATGCCGTCCGAAAAACTGCTTCTCTATGAGCTGCGCGTCCCACATGCTCATTTTTCCCGGTGTAGTATTAATATAAAAGATAACAAAAGTATTAACACACGACATTATTCTGAACAACAAAGTAATATCTTATCGGAAGGAGAATTACTTAAGAATTATACAACTGTAATAGAGAAATGTAGATAGTTCCGTATTTCCAATATGAACCACAGAGAGCACTGATTAGACAACATTCTCCTATAATCACGCCGACCCTTCAACCAGGCAACCCTATATTCCCACTCTGAGCCTCGGAGGGCTTTCGGGTGTGATGCCGAACTACTTATTGTTTCACGCCCATCAAATCGCATACGGGTATTCCAATACACGTTGCCACCACTCACCGGCAATGAATTTGTAAAACAACCCGGCCAACCTAGCCAACTATATCACCAACCAGTGCTAATCTTCGTTCGAGAGTATAGCCCAGAAAAACTACAGATAAGGAGGATCGAGCAGCCTGCTTGAGAGTAACCACGTCAAGCAACGCATGCAGCAACCCTAACACTTCTGTCTCTCGACGCAAACACTGTCGATGAATCCAGAGTCTTTTATCTATTTCCACATATCAGTTAGTGCCTCTGAATCTGCTAGTTGGATATTGCACAATGTCGTCTAAGTCATTAGTGCTCTATCTTCGTACTCATTAGACAACTACATCTCTCATGGCTATTCGTTTTGGATACTCACTGTACCTTGTAGCAGCTCCATGATGCACCTGAACTGCGCGTGCCGGTCACTTGTTAAAGCCGGACCGTTGAATACCCGCTTTTACTACTCAAGCTTTGCGACTTTGTTTTCCAAATACAGGGGGTTTTAAATATTCGAGTCCTGAAAGCGACGAAATAACAGGTAGCATTTGTCATGGATCATAAACGAAGTTAGTTGAGATTGAAGATGTGCCATGCGTGGTGGTCGCTGCATCATCCACAGATCCGGCGTAGTGTGGCATGCGTGTTTAGCTGCGCGGCACGAGCCTGCGTCGGGAAGATGGGCAGACAAGCGGGGTTTAAGAAAGCGAGAATGTCTGGATGACAGAAAAATCTGAGGGACTTTAGATGGAGAGGGTGGGTGACCGTCGGTGTAGAGATAGTAGAGGTGATGAAAAGTTTAGTTATTCGCTAGCGAATCGTCGCACAAGCAATGACGTCATCACATAACCGCCCCACAATCCATTTCCCGTCACTTAACTCCTCGCCTACACGCCTTCCAATGTCGCCCGCTCTAGTTCTTATATTCATGACCTCGTGCAGTGCCCTCTCATCCATCACCTCCCCCAGCCACTCACCGCCGTACCTCCAAGTCCATTTTACAAATACACCTATCACTGAGTCTATAAGTACAGTAGCGACCAAAAAGTGAGGGAACGCGTGCCGATCCCACAACAATAATACCCGCATCTCATTAATACTTCGTTCGCTCACCACCTGCATGAATTACAGCCTTAATCCCTTGCGGCATTCCATCTAGCATATTATTTATTTACTCCCAGTCTTCTTTGCCTTTGTCGATTAGCATCGCTGTAGGTCTGTGGTGTGGTGTGGTGAGCGGGCGCATTGTGTTTGTTGTGGGATCGGCACGCATTCCCTCACTTTTTGGTCGCTACTGTACATCTACAAATGAAACTTACAAGTGTACCTACTACTATGCCTCCGAGTCCACCTCCAAGCGAACCTACAGCTACCACATCAAGCAAGCCTACAGCATCTTGCCTATATGCATCCTACTGCCATACGGTCTGATTGCCGAATACATGCACCATAACTGCCAAGCGCACTACGAAGCCATTCGAACTCGTGCATTCCAGGATCTTCCGGCATCCAATTAAATTTTGGTTTTACTGCGCTGTTGCCATTGCAACGGGTGTCCCTAGTAATGGCGAAGGGATATTCCAGCTCCGCGATGCAGTCGCAATCTACATAGATAAAAGTAAGTTTGCGTATGTGCTATGCTCTACATCTATCTAGTGAGCCTTCTTTGGCAGAGAAGGTGGAGATATGGTCGCATGTACGCGAGACTGATTCAAGTTGGTACATCTATGACAACATTTCAGGCTACGTTCTATTCTGGGCAGATCATCCAGATAACGAGGCGAACCGTTGAGAAGTACATAGTATGACAAATGTTAAGATGGGAAGGCAACATGTGAGCTTTGAATGTTTTTGATTTATATTAGGCGCGAAGGTGCCGCTTGTAGCATTCGGTCCTGTCCAGTATTGATTGATAGTAATCCACAGTTATGGTCAATGATATGGGGCAAGCCTTCTGGCGAATTTAGTGTTATCTGTGCAAGCTGTCTCAATTTAGCTTAGGAATCTTACTAGCTGTAGGTAGGGTTCGGGTATACTAGGAAATACAAATATAACTGAGCATTGGCAACAGTTTGATGTGGTAATCTGCACGTGAATACTCTGGGACCTAAGTAGTACTACGGAGTACGGGTGGAGCGCGCTCTCAACCCCATGCTTTCGGATCGACTTGAATAAGGATCCAATGTCACACGATTGGCTGCTGCTCAGGAACGGTTTCGCGGATTCTTGATCAATGAACGCGAAGATTCAGAGCTCTCTCTGTAGAGTACTTCAGCAAAAGAAACAAGCGTCTTAATCAGACAACAATCCATAGAATTAATAAGGGGAGTCTCGGTGTACAGAGACTTGAAACTCTAGCGAGAGTCAATATACACATGTATAATCATTTGATTCATGTGTGCAACCGTTTGTTGCATAAATAGATCTCAGCCTTCGTATGGCCAGAGATGATGGCTCGTATGGGCGACTGGGAGATTGCTGTTGGACTGATGGTATTCAGCTGTATCTATACATAGATGAGTACGTACGCATTCGCACTTGTATGACCATATATATATGGCCGTGTGGCCCTCTTAGATAGTACATAATCAAGCTTCTCTATCTCTACTTTTAACACCTTTTGTTACTAGAGAAGTTTGATTAATTGTCTATCTGTCATGGGCGTCTATGCTCATATATGTACAAGAGACTGTGTATGCGCTCTCAGCTAGTCATCACGAGCTGAATCCCATCGGCGCAACTGTGTACCTTCGGCACAGCTAAATTCCGTACGCGCATATCCGCAAGTCTTACGGAGGATCTAAGTATATATGCAACGCCATTTGTTAGAACTTGAAGTACCCCATACCTTTACCTCCTACGCAACTATATCATCTTTTCTTTATACTTGGTTTTGGACTTCTTGGGAGTATATATACAGTGCGCGTCGCCCGCACCTTTATAATTATGCAATCGAGTTCCTTATTATTATCATACCCAACCTTCAACAACGTGTTCGCTTCAATGCCAATGTAGTCAAGAGCCATACTACAGCACTTCGCTCGAGGATCCTTACCTTGAGGGCCTGGATCAGACTATCTTCACAGTACAATATAAACTGAATATGTATGTACATATAACGTCTTTAATTTGAATGCAAGGACATAATGTATGCAATATAGAGTTTATGCACCACAACGCATCAAGGTTCATGAAATGCTTTATTAATAATTCAATGTTCTCAACGGCCCGGACGGACCCGGTCTGGGGTAGGGAGCCGTAGTGTCCAGTCCAGTAGCGAGGGCATCGCCATGGATCGAGAGATAATCCCATGGAGCATTACGAAGCGTTCGCCTGTTTAGACTCACTGCTTATGGTACGCCTATTACAATCTTGAGCTAGCGGCGGGTTTAGGACATAGCGATAAGGAATGCCGCGGATTTAGATTCTTATAAGTCCGTCTAGTCCGGGACGGGACCTACCGAGAATTACACAACAATGTACTCTACACTATCTACGAGGAATTAATACTGTGCATAGGTAAGTTGAATCAATGTCATTTTCCTAACTCAATTCAGCAACACCACACAGTTTCCATGCTAACGGCATGCTGAGGTTTGATAACCATGTCAAACGGCGGTGGAAATTAACATCGGTTATCTAAGCACCCTAGCCACCCTATGTTAATCAGGATTTCATTACCTTGGATATGGGCCCTAGTCTTGGCTAGCACGCCCTAGTCTAAAATCCCCATATACATGTCCAATAATGAACCGAATTGCGGGGACCTATATGTATTGAAACTATTGTATAGCTGCTCCGGATGAATCTCAAGAATTCTATATAAAGTTCAAACACCGTGACATAGGCATGGCGAAAGTGCCGACATACCTGACAACCAGGAAACCCTGACAATTAGCGCTGCGACTTCCGGATAACCTCCCAGATTTGCTCTGATCACGAGCAAACAAATAGCTTGATACTTACACTACCTCCTTGACTGCTCGCAACAATTCGATTCCAACAATTACCACGGTTACAACAAGTACCAAACATGAAATCCTTCATCATCCTCGGCATGCTCTTCATTGCAGCTTCGGCATTTACGCATGAGCTTGCTGAACGCGTAAGTTTATGCTGATAATTGATGGTCGATGTTGTTTCGGGAGTGGTGATAATGATGGGAATGCTAACGCGTCGATTCGGATTATAGCAAGCAGTTAAGTAGATGACGATCATTATTAACGTTGTAACGGTCTTTTTAGAGAAGGGTACTGGTGCGAATGATGGAACGAGTAGTGTGTAAGTTCATTACCCAGATCAGTGTAGGCGTGGTTATAGTGATTTCGATGGATGCTAACGCTCATGTTCGAACTTGTAGCAAGTGGGCGACGTAATGGTAATGTAGAGCAAGGTTCTGATATGAATATCCAAACTTTTACAGACTGTAGGTCACCGAACCGGATGACTGTTTTGTGGTGACAGGCGGGTGCTGACAATCATGTTTGCAGTGTGTAAGTGCATGATCTTTATAAGCGCTAATGTAGATACTAACGCTCACGTTCGACTTTGAAGCAAGTATGTGGACAATCCCGGTGAGATTTGGAGGTGGGTGCTGACGGATATACAGTGCGTAAGTATACTCGACGACTATCTGGGCATTTATGGTGCTGATGCGTAGATTGGAATTTACAGGAGGTAAATGAACAACCGGCGATGATGTGAGGGTAAAGTACTGATAGTATCTTCGAATCTGCAGCGTGTGAGTTGACGACCCCCTTAACCATTGGCGTTGACACGGTGATACTGATATGTTGACATAGATATTTGGACTTGCAGAAAGTTAGTATACAACCTGACCAGTGGTATGGTGTTAGAGAAAGGTATTAATTGTCATATTCGAAAATTCAGAGGGTAAGAGGACAACCCCAATACCCATTCTACCATTGTGTGTAACAGTGATTTCAGGGCGTGGTGCTAACGCTGATGCACATCTCCAAATTTGCAGACTGTAAGTGGAAGACCCCAATACAATTGACAAGCTGCCGCTAACGTGGGGTTTCAAATATATAGACTGTAAGTGAATTTCCCCTATAAGTATTTTCGCGGCGAAAATTATCTATTAGTAACGCACTGACCGCATACTGGTAGTGGGTAAGTGCATGACTCGCCGGTGATTGGCGAGCATATTCCTGCCACACATTTTCAAACTTCCAGACCGTAAGCGGAAATCTGAAAACCGCAAAGTTCATACTGTGATGAATTACTTACCTTCCCTTTCCATCTCTTAGCCTGTAAGTGCATGATACCATCGGTTACTGGCTAGGTGCTAACGCGCAGATTCGAAACTTCCAGTGCGTGAGTGCATACCCAATGATTCCACCAGTCCGGACAATCCCGGTCTGAGGTGGGGCTCAGTCCGATCTGGTCCAGCAGCAAGGTCGGACTGAACTGGTCTTGACCGCGATTGGACCGGTCTGAACTGGTCCATAACACGGATTTTGCAGTACTGATCCGGTCTGAGGTAAGGTTCAGTTCAGTCCAGTCCAGAGGAAGGTCGGACTAGACTGGTCTAGACTGGGATCGGTCCGGTTTAGACTGGTCCCCTCCCGGATTACTGGAATTATTGTGCGTACCCCTCCCTGATAACTATTGCCGTGGTGTTGACATGCCTATTCCAACGTGTAGTCTGTAAGTGCACAATCCAGTGAATGTTGCCGCAGTGCCGACCCGCCTTGTAGGGGTTAAGTAGACACAATACCTAGCGAAGTGGTGAGGTAAATTGGGAGTTGATTAACATATTGAAACTTGTAGTTGGTAAGTACATGACCGTGGTGGCTCATATATTCGTAGGCGACCGTGATATAGGTTAGAGTACTAATACATCTTCAAACTTGCGGTGTGTATGTGAACAACCCCGATGATAGGGTCTATAATTCTAACACACATAATCAAAATATACAGGAGGTGAGTTGACAAGCCCCGTGGGCCGTGCTGTTGTACCGTGTCCGCTGTGCTGAATCTCTCTATCGACCTAAACTCACTGTCTCTCTCTAAGTCTAATTGATATATACACAAGAATTAAAGTCCCTGCGGCCCCGCCGCTCAACCCTAAACCAACCCACGTGATCACCGCACTCAAATCCGTCCTACACGTGCTGATGTATATCTCTAAATTTCCAGTGTGTAAGTAATCGACTCCGCTACACACTGGCGGGATATCCGTTATATGAGAGAAGGGTACTGACCCTAAGATTCGCACCTATAGGAAGTAAGTTGACTACCCATATATGTGTTCCTACGCAGGCGGCCAGATCCGACGGACTGTATGAAGCCAGTTCTGGCCTTTGCTACCAGGCCCGCAGCAAGATATCAAAGCAAGCAGAGCTGCCAATTATCTACCGACAGATCGGGCTTGTGAATCGCAAACCTAGCTTGCCTGAAGATATCTAAAACACATGGCGGCCAGACGGGCATCTGCAGTTACTGATGCATGTGATACATCTTTAGGGCGCAAAGGGTAGCGGGGGGGGAGCTCCGCCATCTAGCCGGCTCGCCCGGAGGCGGAGGGGGTTATTCAGGTCCTGTCATACTCTAGTAAGAGTGAATACAGTATGATTAAACAACAACAACATCTTTAGGGCGTAAGCCAATCCCCCCCTAGTTACCATGATTTTGACTGACACATCTGAAAACTTGCAGGTGAGCAGAGAATTAATTAATGTTCTGATTCGAATATGTAGAATGTATGTTAGCCACCCTTGGGGAAGGAACGGTACTAACACACATCGTCGACCCTGCAGCATGTACGTTGGCAACAGGGTTGGCAATAGTCCATCCGCACACCAATCTTTCAGGTCCCCATGTCGTCGTCTAGTTTCGGGCAAGATATTGAAAGACTAGGGCCCAATCAGGGCGACTGGGGGTGACGCCTAGGGCTGGGGTTACTGATTCACATGTAATTATGCAGTTATTTCGATCAAGACACAGTGATGTGGGCTCTCCAATCTGTGGATGATCGACTGGATAGGTTATAGTGCAAATTATGTCACCTAGACACGGTTGGGAGGCATATTGGATATCACTCCGTCACGATTATATCACTCGCATCATGTGTCTATCACTCGGAAGACCGCCGGCACCTACAGTCCCGCAGTCTAAACCTCCAGGACAGGAAATCATAGTCCGGGACAAGGTGTTGCCCGGACTGTACGGACTTTTGCGAACCCTGGAATTCATATATAGATTTTCCACTCATTTTAGAAACATATGGTGCAGTCATCGATAACGCTAGCAAAAATAGAATAAGCAAAACCTATTAAAAGACTAAGTTTCCTTATCATGAATCACTGCACCCTCTTTCACTACCAATCAACGGCCAGTTAAACCTTCCGTATTCTCGTCTCTGCCTTTGTTGTTAGTTTTGCTTTAATCATTCTGCATACGCTGATCTAGCGGTATCCAACCCCTCTCCCTTCTTTCTACACGTCCCCTCCTACTACCCTTCGACTTCTGCTTTCTGCTTATATGTCAGCTCGCGCTCCAAACGAAGGTTAGAAAGTTATGTTGTGTACCTTGGGTAGTAGTAGCTCTCGAGTCTCATGATGACGTAGCTGCGCACTGCTACACAAACTACAATGATCAGCCATGATATCGAGTAAGAAACATGGGCAATTAGGAGCCAGAAATTCTCAGCGTTCTCCTTGGCTTGCTTGGTGTACGGTGCCAACTCGATCAGATCGCCCGGCCTGCCGAAAAGACTCATGCATCGACAAGTGTGCCAACGGCCCGCAAGGTGAAAGCCTGTACCACCGAAAATCACCAAGAAATTAAAGAGTACAAGCGTGCAGTAGAGAGCGTCGAGGATCCGTTTAAACCGTTTGGTTCTGTCGCCACCGCTGGCCAGCCCAGAATTTTCAACCCAGTGACGAAACACGACTAACAAACAAATGAGCAGTGCCGTTGCAGCGTAAAGGATGAAGTTCATTGAACGGCATCCGATACCGACCGTCGGCGTCGTGTACGCTATTACTGTAGCGCAAGCCGTAAAGAAAGCGACGCAACACCAGCCAAGTGTCTGTCCGACAACAAACTTCAGATAGAACGGTCCATCAAAATCCATTCGCGACGATGCATTGTGTGTATCACTTGCACCCACACCAGTATATTGACCGCCGGGGTACTTCTGATTCAACCAGTGATTCCATTCCGCCGTATTCGCGTACCTTTTACGAAGAGGCACGGATGAAGTAACCAGGTCCGGCAAAACCTCCTTGAACGATAGCTGGGCGACATCGGAGCTGATACTGTTGATGGAGCAGTTACAGACCACCGCAAGGACAAGAAGCCAGTTATACCACACTCCATACGCCAAATTGAGCCCGGTCGTTGAATCGCCTTTTTTTCCATAGTAGTCGTTGAGCGTGGCGGCTGCCACCGCAATTGCCAGTACACAGGGTAGAAAAACTCCGCTGAGAAAGCTGGTTTTGGCCGAGAGAATCATTTTAATGGCATGTTTCCGCTTGCGGATGCTGTCTTCGTCGCCCTCTCCGCTGCACCAAGCAGCACCTAGCGGTTCGTTTTTGCGATACTTCAGGTGACCTGCCAAGATAACGAATGCTGTTGTATCCTTCTCTAAACACTCATCCACGTAACAAAATCTCGCTACGTGCTCGAAATCGTTGACCACATCCATTAATGCGCCCCCGAGGGCACTGGCCGGATCTCCAAGTATCGTAACGTAGCCTCGGATCCATATGAGCTGATCCCAAACTGCGCCATTGTTGGTTTTTTGCTTTTCTTCCACCTCCTCTGGCGGCACGAGCAGGAGAAACGCTACTGCTGGCGCAAACCATGTAGCCAATGGCTGCAGCCACTCGTCGCGCGAACTGGGTTGGAATCCGGAACAGTGTTTCACGCACCACTCCATCGTGGCATTGACAGAAAGGTATGGAACCTCAGGCGATTTGGCAAGATCACTTAGACGATACCCACAAGAGTCCCAGGGGTTCTGGTACAGCAAGAGGAGTAGTGTGTGTTCGCGGGCTCTGCGTTCACAGCATCTTGTAAATGAGGTGTGCTCTGCCGATGCTGGCGTGATAACTGCAACAATAGTGATTGCTCGGGCTACTCGCTCGAAATGTGCACTCGATAAGCGGAAGCTGCTAACGCTGCGGAGGCACGTTGTACTCGCTGCTACCTCCCATCTAGTTAGCACACAAGAGATAGAATGAGCACAGCATAGCTTCACTAACGTTCGTTGTTTACGGAGCAATGAGAACTAGTGTGAGTGGTGTTGAAGGGTTTTCGAAAATCATTGGATTGTAGACGTAAGCGTCGGGCAAGTGACATTTTCCACTTATATGACTGGATCCCGAGAAAACTGCTGTGGATAATGGTTGTTGTGCAATTGGGACGGCGATACTTGATCAAGCCGAAAGAGAGTTTATAACGACGTTATAGCGAAGCGCAATCAGGTTCTTGCGCCTTGCTAAATATATCAGTTTAGTAGGCCAACTTCTGCAGCCAACGGAACCCCTCCCTCCTAAACCGCCGTGATAGGTTCTGCGTCACAATATGTGCGGCTGGAATTTTGGCATTTTCGATCTTCCAACCGATTCCACGCAACCAGTCAATGCGAAGCGATTTAACACGCTTCAAAATTCTGCGCAATCTGCAGGACAGACGTACGCATTTACTTCGCCTCTACAGTTCTAGGAGCACAACCGTCTGCGTCACTTTTGCCTCCCCCCACATTCGTCACGTACTTGGCCTTCGGAGTAATAAAAGCGCCAATGCTGCAATTCCGTAATTGGGAGAAATGTGTAACCTCAGAGGGTACACTGAGAAGTGGTCAAGGAAACGGAGTTACTTCATTTGTTTCACTGCGGAATACATATATACCGTACTGGCCGCCATAGTCCGGACATCAGCAGTCAGCATAGGGTGTCCGTCCGATCAATTCTTTACGTCAGTGAGCGTCAGGTTGGGGTGTCCGAAAAGCAAATGGTGTCAGCACCGATGATTGTACATACGAAGACCGCAGATAATAGAATAGTTGCAAGTCCTGAAGCCTCCACTTCTAGCATGGCTGCCCTTCACTTTCTATAGTTGAATTTCATGGTCATTTCTCACTTATCAATAGTGAACCCATGGCCCAGTTCTATCTCCGAGTACTCAAAAGCTGTCTCTAATAGCTCACTGTTACAGCTGTGCGACCTCAAAACTACTGTCAGCACCAGGTCTTGTCCGGACCATGGCGGCCAGTACAATACTTTCGCTGGCGCCTGAATTTTCTCTCAAAATGTCAGTATCGAGGATAGAGTAATTTTGTCTCAGCTCTATGCAAGTTGGTGACTCTTACCGTTGCAGGAAGGCAACTTTACGAACCAGAAACTCTAAGTCCTTGCATCCTGCAGCTAGAGAAGGAATAGGATACTATCAAATCATACTGAAAATATGCAGAATATTACCCAATACACTGAGACTGTAAGCGAGAACTTCGAAAGTTATAACTATCTCAGACCAGGATCGTCCGGACTAGTGCAATCATTGCTACATATACCTGGTTTTCACCTGGAACACCAGAAACCAGTTTACTAGAATTTATCCTTCCCCTTGACTCCAACGCAACCCAAGAGTCCTCATTTCCACTCCCAAAGACTGTCACTTTCTCGCAGCATGGGAACCAACAGACATACGATGAAGCGACTTGTACCATCTAATTCAATATTCCAAATCTCTGTTCTCCAGACAATCCTGATTATTGTCTGCTTCATCAGCAATGCAATCTTCGCGAGCGATTCCTACAGAAAGGACTCCACCGCCCACATGCATGGTGGAGCGGAACAGCTAGAATCTGATGAACTTCAGCAGCGCCAAAATCCCACGCGAACCATCGACATGAACGCAGTACCGAGTTGTGTCAAAACCTATTGCCTCGAAGCTACCACTGAGACTGGTAGCACAAATGCAAGCTCCTGCTCAAGCTTTGGGGATTGCGCGTCCAAGGACTGCAGCAAGATCTCACAAGATTGCTTCTGCCGTCTCCCAGCTGCGCTCCAGTGTGCGTGGAATTGTACGTGGTGGAATTGGATGTTGGCAGAAGATTGGCATAAAGAGACCTGCCCTGAGGCTGACGTCTCGCTCAATTTCACAGGCGTTCCTAAATGCGCCAGCCAATGCCTTCGCGACCAGATATTTGACTATGGCTGCATCACCGAGCGCCGCGATTGTTTCTGTTTTCATGGAGATGTTACTCTGTTTGGGTGTGGAAAGGGGTGCAAGAACAGTGCCGATTTGGTCCGCCTCGACGAGTGGAACCAGAACACCTGTCGCGATATCGTCAAGCTACAACCGAAAGATGCAATCCACCCTCCTCGTCAGCCCGCCAGGCACCTCTTTTGGTATGAGGGTTTTACAGTCGCAGCTTTTTTTACATCTGTGCTGGTATATTTGGGGTTTTTATGTTGGGGAGTTGTATGGAAATTCCAGCAGAAAAATATATACATTAGATAGACGGATTCTAAGCGAGTTCATCGGGTTGCAATGACACCTTCCTTGTTCTTTCTCTCGTGAGGTATCCATGTAACTGGTGCGGGGTGTGGTTGTACATTGCGGGGTTCTTATTAGCAGACATGCAGATGAACTAGTGTGGATAGTCGAAATAGCGATGGATTATATATCCGCATCGATCAAATACATATGGCGTAAGAGCAAGGTCATAATACTTGACCGCGTCGCAGGTCCAAATCACCACGAATCTTCGTCGTCCATTCTTGCGCCCTGGATTGCATCCACAACTATTAAGAAATTGAAGCAGAGTGTTGACACGTACGCATAGCGGTGGGCGTGGAAAACTAGTCTATAATCTCGTGTGTGTCCTACATCAAAAGAGAAAAGAAAGAGAAAAGAAACTCGTCGATATGATAAGAATACGTGATTTCGGGTAATTGTCCTCTACTGCGTTAACACAGGGCAGGCGGTGGCTAATAGCACCGCGCACTTGTTGACACGAGAAGATAATGGAGAAGAAGAGAAGAAGATGAATTGTCTGTCGATCCTAAGAGAAGGAAAACTATGGAGTTATACACGAAAGAGAGAGAAGGAAAACCCAATGCCGACTGCCAAAGCCGGAGTCCAATGCCGAGTACCAGTGCCGAGTTCTCCTTCTCAGCATGGGGGCAGGCAAGGCAGATGCGGGCAGGCAAGGCAGGTGGGGGCAGACGAGACTGGTGGGGTCAGGCGACGTCAATGTGGGTGGCAAGCCACTGGCCTGGTGCCCGAGTCCTCCAGCATCGAGGACCCAGGAAGCCACCGAGCCAAATCCCTAGTCAACACTCCCCCTTTGGCCCAAGACCTTCCAAACAAAATAATACAACAAACGTAAGTCTGAGATCCTCCTCCAAGTTCCAAATCCAATTATATCCAAATCCAAAGGAAATCCAAATAAACAGTGTAAATCCAAGTATACAATCTGAAAACAAGGAAATCCACATAATCCAAATCCTGCCCGTGATCCTATTCAAGTCCAATGTCCTCTACAAATTCGCCGAGTTTAACTCCTCCAAGGGTCTTAGTGAGAGCATCTGCCAGCATTTCCGTATCTGCCATGTGCTTGAGCTCGATCTCGCCTTTGGCTTTGGCTTTATAAATCGAGTGGTATCAGAGTTGTAAGTGCCGGCAATCAGATTGGTGTTACAGCTCAGGGGTAATGCCGTTACAGGCTAAGAATGGTGCAGGAAATACATTGGATGGAAGGCAGTCTCTACGGAAATACAATCATTAGGGATTTAGGTGAGTAGAACGTTCTAGAGGAACATGGGATGGTGTGGTGCTATGGAAAGATAATGCAGGAGTGATGCGACATTGAAGGAAGTGGTCTGAGGTGGTTCGACGTCACATATGGTTGCATGATAGTATTGATAAGAGTTTTGATAGTGGTGTGTAGGATCACAGAAAGATGTTCGGATGGTACTTTGAAGTGTGGAGAATGATTGGAGGGTGGCAGATGGAATGTATAAAAAGAGATGTGGTTTGATGTTGGAGGATGTCCTTTTCTTCTCTCTTTACTTGTTCAGTTAGTGTGAGCAACGGTTCCGGGTTACCCGGCTGCAGTGCGGGTCAGAAAGCGCTAAGAAACCGAACCGCACCTAAAACCGCCGGGTTTGGGGCCGGGATGGAACCGGACCGCGGTTCCATTTTGCGGGTTCAACAAGTTTCACTGAAATTAAGTATTTGGTTTCTGCTTGAATTGGGACATAACGTAATTTATGGTGCAACCGCCCACGACCTAGCTATCGATCACGCAAAAAAGCACGCCAGCACCCGGAGCAGAGATGCTTAATTACCCCACACAGAACTCAATTTTCACTCTCTCCCCGCAACAACACAACCATGGGCAGAGTGCAGTGCAGCGATGCAACTGAAAGAGGGAATGACATTCAGGAAGCCAAACATGCATACCGTTCAGGTCTTGAACCATCTATTCGCGCTGCTGCTTTAACATATGGTATACCATATGGAACCTTGCGAGACCGACTTAGAGGAGCACAGCCAAGGAGTGCAGCACATGAGAAGGAGCAGCTGCTTACTCTAGAAGAGGAGAAATCAATTGTTAGGTTTTGTGAGACTCTAGATGACTTGGGACATCCATTGCAAGCGAAGATGGTTAAGGCATTGGCAATGTCCCTACTATCTCCACATCGGCGATGACAACTTGGTAAGCACTGGATGACACGCTTTCTCAACCGCCATCCTGCAGTCACTGCAAAGTTCAGCCAAGGTCTAGATCGACAAAGGGCTAATGCAAATGATCGTGCAATTTTAGAGGACTTTTTTCACAAGGTATATTATTTTAGTCTATACATTTATTTTAAGCTAATACTAGTCACTGTAGCTTGGAAAACTTGTCAGAAAGCTCAATGCACAACCAGGAAACATTTACAACATGGATGAAAAGGGCTTTCTACTTGGTCAGGCTCTTAAGTAAAGGTTATATGCCGTAGAGGTAGAAAAAATCCTCGCTATACCCAGGATGGAAATCGCGAAATGGTTACAGTTATAGAGTGTATTGCTGCAGATGGTAGAGTTATACCACCCATGTATATCTATGAGGGGGGAAAGCATCTACTGGGATGGCATGCTGGGGTGCAAGATAAAGAGCAAGCAACATTTGCATGGTCAACCAAAGGCTGGACTGACAATGAATTCGGACTGGAATTGGTGGAACAGAACTTTGAGAAATATACTACTAAGATGTTTGTACCATTGGATTGACCACCTGCTCATTCTAACTATTACAGTGCAAAGGGCAAGCCACGGATTCTAATCCTTGATGAGCATGGCTCTCATCTCACATGGCAATTTTTCGATTTTTCCTTGAACAGAAATATTCACCCTATTTGCCTTCCTGCACACTCTACACACATCCTACAACCTCTAGATGTTGGGCTGTTTGGTCCTCTTTCCCACTGCTATAGCAATGAGCTGGATATATGGGTTAGAAAAGGAGGGAATGCAATTAAGAAAGGACAGTTTTATAAGTAAGTCTACCTGCCATATCACTCTATACTCCACTCTAATTCATTCCTACAGACTTGTCACACGCGCTAGAGCTGCAGCATATACCAAGAACAACATCTTGAGTGCCTTTGAGGCAACTGGGATCTGGCCTTGTAACCCACGCAAGGTATTTCTTTGACAGTCACGAAATATTACTCGATTTGAATCCCCGCCAGCCACTCCCACTCCATTCCTCAGTGCAACCCCCAGACAGCCCAGAGCTGTAAGCCGATTAGCCCGCAGTGCACTTCACCTTGTCACTTACCAATCACCTTCCTCTCTCAAGCTGAAGGCTCTTATTGCACAGCTGGGAAGGTCAGCTCAGGGTGCACTTGCAGATCAGGAATTAGGAGATGAAATGCTGAGAACACTTCGCTCAGGGGCAAAGGACACTACTGCAGTAGCAGCAAAGGACCGCCGCCACCTGGGTAAAGCTTGTGTGTATACAGCTGAGGATGTGGTTCAGCTCAGGGAAGAAAGAGAGAGGCTAGACAGAGAAAAAGTGGCCAAAGCCAAAATGCGCCAAGAAAAGGCTGCACCAAAGGTAGTATCCTCTGGAACAGGGTCAAAGAGCTCTAAACATGCAGAAAAGAAGATCATAGGTGCAAAGAAGGCACCTGTAATTGTGCATAGTGATTGGGAGGATGAGGAAGAAGATATGGTGGGTGGAAAGGGGTGGGATGAGGAGGAGAATGGGGGGGAGGAGAACTCTGTTGTATATATTGGTGATATGCTGGACCTAGAGGATGCTATGGAGCATGGAAAAGGGAGAGAAGGGATTAGTAGTCAACCCCCAGTAGTGACTAGGTCAGGGAGAGTGGTTAAGACAGGTCATTTGAGTCAATAAATACCACCCGCGGATGTTCAGTTTCCCGGTCCTGGGCGGTCACCCGGAAAAATATGTTAAAGTATATGTGAAATATGCAGATCGATGCCCTCCCCATCTCCTGTTTGCCTATCTGCAACCGTTGCAAACACTAGGTGTTCCCTTGTATAGCAAAGGCAACGACAACTTGCGGTAATATCATTTTACTTTCCGTAATCTGTATTGAGAATAATTCGATACGAACTCTATGTTTGCTACACTGCTCTCACTTGTGATTAATGCTGCCCATTACACCAGACTGAGTTACCACCTAATATAGTTGGCAGTAAATGTTTTGTCAAGATTGTCTGACACCATGTTTTGATTGTATTTGGATTCATTTGGAATCTTCAAATAGTTATGTTTTGAGCTGCCATTACTACATGTGAAATGTCATTGAGTTGATTGTGCATATACATTTCAAATAGGTCAGTATATTGTTCTAAGCCTTGTTCTTCCTCATGAGGGGTTTATAAAGACCTTGTGGATACTGGAGTGATATCTGTGACAATTGCATTGACATTCATCCACAGCTTACTAGAATTGATATTTGGTTGTATCCCCATTGATTACCATACGTGGATGCCAAAGTATGACATTCATTGTACTTCCTAACGAAATTTAATTATTATTGCAGGAATTCTGGATTCCCAGTTTGAATGTGAACCATTCAATGTAGTCAGAACTATTGATGAGATTGTCATGGAGGTTGTGGAAACAGTGGAAGGGGAATTCTTTGTAGACCCCGATACCATTTCTCTGTGGAATGTGTTTTGATCCGGGGCACCTCAAGAAGACAGATGATTGAATACAAACAACCTGGCATTCAGAGCCATTAGAATCAAGTATTCTGAATGGCATCTGGGTTGGTTCACAAATTGTGACAAGGAGAAAACCTTGTTAGTGTCAAGGGCATTATTGGTTAGGAATTCCTTAAACAATCGGGCATGCAGCAGCAGCAGCAACAACCTCAATGACAGTTAGACTTTGGTTGGTTCTGATATGTCTTCCAATGCCAATGTGGCTGGAAAATCTATATCACACCACAACCACCTCTCAGTTCGGCAGAGGTACAGTTCGACGGGGACTGTGAAGTTCCACAGGGGGAATGGTGATGAACTGAGGAACAGAACAATGTACAGAGAAACAGGGATAACAGAGATGAACTGACTGACAGGGAGGTGTACAGGGATCCAGAAATAATAAAGATAGACTGAATGACAGAAAGTATATAATTGGGAAACTGTGAGGAAGATGGACTTCATCACCTTATCCTACAATGAAATATACACTCTATCTTTCCTATGTCTTTGTATTACTCTCTCAGTCAGAGATTGTGTACATCCACATGGTCGTGTCGTTTCTCACCGCTGAGTACCATCCGATCTCATCTTTCCATCTGCCTCCCTCTACAATCCAGAACAACACTGTGTTGAAAAATCTATTTCAATGCCACAAGAGGTGTGGGGCAGTGTTGAGAATGGGCTCTTAGTCTTCTTGCTCTGCCATTTCACCACAAATAAAGCCCAAACATGGATTGTACGTTGGACAGCTAGCAACAAAATGGTAGGAAATACCTGTAAAGCTATTTCGGAGAGATATGGAGGGAGGCAACTAACGTAACATACCAACCATTTGAGGAGAGTGAACACTGAAGCAAGTATTAAAATTAGTAGTGCCAGTGCTAACAATCTTGGATTGGAATGGTGGGTACATTGAGCAGAGCACATTGATAACACTCCTGAACAAGGCACTGACTGGATTCTGTGATGAATTCAGAGAGAATGGTACCAGCCTAATCTTGGGATAAAATGTACCAACCTCATACCTGGCTGAACATGAAGATGAAAAACAAGATGGAACATCATGATAATAAGAACGATTGACACGGATGGGAAGAACTTTGAAAATGGACACCAATCTTATCCCGAGATTAGACCATAGAAGCATACAAAGATCATCAGCACTGTTCTAATAATGACACTGATCTGAAGGAATGCTGACGAAGGGAATCAAAGATGCTGTTAAAAGTTTGAAGAATGGCAAACAAGATACTACAGGTCATAAGGGAGAGATGTTGAAGTACATAGAACACGATAGATAGACAATTTGACAGCATGATAAGAGAGATAACTGTGTGAGGTGATACAGTTGGACTAGGAAAAGAACAAAACACAGACCATAGCTCAAAATGAGCACCAATTGACCCAACTCCCATTCCAAAAACGCACAAAGTTGCAATTGACCTTAGATTACCAATTACTGCCAATTCAACACCACAACCACCATCTGATACCCAAACCACCATATCAGCATCGATCAAAATGACAACTGAGCTCAGTTAATCTACATATGCCACTGCTGGTTGACGTTGCTGTGCCAGTTCTCCTCATGCTGGAAACTCAAGACTTACCAGATTATCTAACAATACTTGGTCTTCTGTGCTTGCCGGATATTCTGGTGATGTATCTTCCAGCCATGTGCACAAATAAAGGCAATTGATCAAGGGGTAGGCTGTTGCCATTGCTACCGAGAAGAGGTTAATGCTATTCGCATGAGACGTGGGCACCTTAGTTTGCACATGAGAACATGATATGAAAAATATTGGATACTATCATAGCCTCATGTGTCTAACGGGACATGACCTAGGTGCCGGAGATCCCATCGCCACCTTGCTGAACCGCTGCGCCGAAAACATTCAGGAGACAATGCATATTGTAAATGGATATATCAAGAAGAAATAGAAGCTGTTGAAACAGGAACTGGAAGATGCCTTGTGCCATGCCGATAGCTGAGTGTATATGTACATGAAATCGTACTTGGAGCTGCTATGTATGAACTAGCTGAAATGTAATAATGACATCTTGAAAGTCTATATCCTCTCCTATGGCAACCTGCACCACACAATAATCAACATCAGAACTTTGCATGTGCACTCAGAAGTGAAAATGCGACCTGGTGTATTCCCATCAGATTAGAGGTAAATTTTGCCCATGAAACTGGAACTAGATCGCCAAGACCACTTGACTTTTAGTTAGGAAAACACTAAAATCACATTCTCCACAATTGGGCGACTATTGATGTCCTTGTCATTCAGAACATAGAAGGAGTGTGCACAGCCTGCGAGTCTCTCCTTAGTCAGGTCCAGCTGCAGTTACCCCTCCACAAATGCCAGTTGTAGTGTTCTTTTGAACTATTCCTGGTGAAGAATGCCTGGCACCAGTCCAAGCAAAGGAGGAAATTCACATGGGTAAAGTCGAAAAAACATTCAACAAGTAAATTTACAATGTGATGAAGACTCTCAAGGCCTCCATCATCCTAATGAACAATGTGAATGAGCCCAAATAAAGTACCAACCCGACTACCAGGGCGTATCCTATTAACGCTGACCATTCTGTTCTGTACATACCAATGAGCTTCCCAAGTACCAACGCATCCATGGGATCCACTTACTACTGAGTGAGAAAAAATCAACAACAGCCTCCCCAGGAATGATTAGAACTCTATATCTATTGTAATGAGCTAGGACACTTTGACATGTTCGGTTAAGATGTGCGTACTGATCAGTATCACCCTATAGTTCATGTCAATAATCATGGAAGACTAAGGTTAGGAAAAAGCGGGGGCAATAAAGGTGCGATATCTGGATATTGAATACAGAGAAAGTTGTTGCCCATGTGACGGAATGCCGGGGAAGAAACTTGACATGTGCAGCAGGGAGATCTAAAAGCCCCTACCGCTGCCTGACAGCCATCTCTGCATCAACAAATTGCAAGATCTCAGCGGTATGGAATGGTCAGTGCATTCTGAACTGCCCTTCACTGTCGGAACGCTCAATGGCTGGCAGAAATTGAACTGTATATTTTAGGTCGGTCCGGACACAAACACAGCAAGCAATCAGGTACTGGAGACAGTATCAAGCAATTCAATGACAAGGAAAAATAATATGATGTGGTGTATAGCGCTAGTAGTGAGGAACCAGCTTAGCGTACAGAATGGTTGCGGACCGTCAATACGGGTGCTTGTCATGGTGGGAACCGAACTGTTTTGACCTTGGCAGTCTAGGTTTTCACCCCACCTGAACCGACAATCTGGGTACAATTTCGAGGAAATCTCCAACACTGTCTGGATCAGGTAGATTGTCAGTGGGTTGTCTAGCAGGTCTATCTGTAGAGTCATGTAATTTTCTTGCTTTGCTGTTTGAAAATAATATCTTATCAAAATTACGTATTTAACATCAAGTAATGATGTTTTGCATGGATTGCAGTTCGCGATATGGTGTATTTTGGAATGTGTGCTTTTTCTTCTATATTTTATATTTTTGCCTATAATGGGGGTCAATAGTTCTGTTATATGCTCAACTATCCACCTGACGGCTTGTTTACCCAATAAGCAAGACTTACAATTGATAAGGCTCTGTTCACACTCATTTACATGATGGGGTAACAAATATATCATCCACTGTTTCGCCTCACAAGGCTGCCAATTCATTGTCTAGGTAATATTGCCGTAATGCGACACTTAGATTACCCAACATGCAAGACACAACATTGTTGATTCTTTATTGAACCTCAGTTCCAGGATGGGGCAGGAAGTGTATTGCTTTTGTTTTTGCTCATAAAGGCAGCCAATACCTCATTCATGGATGTCTGTAACCAGTTGCGACTGAGATTACCCAAGATGCAAATTCAAAAACCATTGGCACTCAGTTGACATTCATTTTCAGAATGGGGCAATGACCATATTGTGTTCTTTGTTGACTATACTGGGTGCCAATATGTTGGTTATGTATAACAGCGACCAAATCAAGTGTCAATAATTTCACTGATAAGACAAAAAATCTTGGATGACCTGTTAATCCTGATTTTCAGATTGGGGCAGTGACCGTGTAGGTTTCTCTGTTGCCGATATATACAGCTACTATATTGGTTATGCAAAATAGCAAACAGATCAATGTTCAATTACCTTAGTTGCAAGATCAAAAATCATTGACACTCTGACGATGCTTATATTTGGAATGCAGCAGTGATTGTGTTGCATTCTCTTTTGCCCATAACAGCTGGCAATACATTGGTGATGCATAACAGTGACAAAATCACTTTTCAATTACCTTACTTAAAACACAAAAAATTGTTTACACTCCTTCAACGCTCATTTCAATGTATTGTGTAGTCAAAATTTGCTGTCACCAATCACTGTAGGCAACATTATTTCAACTGATTGGATACCTCTCTGACTGATTGGGACTTGGCCCTTTGGCACAGGGGAGCCCAGAAACATTGTTGAATGGGTGGATCATATTGAATTAATATATATTTATCTTGTTGCATGATTCATTTTGCCTGGTATACTTCTGTTTATAAACCAATATTCCAAAGTTACTTCTTACGATTGTCCCATAAACTTTCACTAAGTGAAATTCTCGCTGAAGCAACATATTGAACCTGGTAAAAACATATTGTCTCATTATGTCCTACTTTTTCTTGTATTCCTTATTCGTCCTTGTTTCCATTCCATTAACTGTTATCAACAACTTCTCAGCATTTTGCTTTGACCTGCATATTCCCAGAATCAATCTGAGCATAATTGGTGCGGCTCCCTCACGCCACTGCACTGTGCTTTCGATTTCTTGGATGCCATTGCCTAGCTATTCATCGGATTCATTGTCAGCCACCCAGTCGTTCTCGCTTTCTTTTGCATTATTGAAGTTCCATGTTAAGTTAAGCCAATTTTCGGTATTGGAATTCCTTTCAGGTGTAGTATCCTGATCACTTTTGGCCAGATGAAGGTTGATTCTCTTTATTCAGTGGACATTTAATACTTTAGTTCCTCCTCTAGGGAGAGTTGTTGTTGCAATAGATTGTGGCAAAGGTGATAGTCCCAATATTTTGAACAGAGCAACACCATCAGGTTTAAAGTTTTACCAAAATGCTTTGACAATCTTGTGATTATCTGAAATGTATCCTACAGCTGTCATTTGTTTAGTTTGAGCATGAGATTCCATCTCTGTAACAGGTAGGATTTGACTGCCCTGCCACATCTCCAAGAAGTCGTGGACCTTGGCCATTCTGTGAAATGTTCTTTCATTTTCCTCTCTTCAATTCCAAGTGGTTTGAAGTTTCCGTGGTATCCAGTGCTTCGTTATTGCCTGGCAATATCCTGTTATGTGCTGCAGCAAGCTACCTTAGTACGAGGTTTTTGGAAGGAGTCTCATGTGAGGTTGTTTACTGCCTCCTGTCGAAAATATTTTGCGAAACAGAAACATTGGCCTCCACTGCCACACTATGGGGTATGATACAGAATAGGTTGGGTGCACTATCGGCGAGATCAGAGTTTGGGTTTCCATTAGTTGATGACATCAGTCGGTAAAATCCAGTAGCAAAAATGTATTGCTAATCTCAATGAGGTTAAAGTTGTATTCATTACAATTCTGATTAACCTGCCCACACTTCATTAGTGATTTAGGAGATGAATTTTATAACAGTCTTGCAGCTGTACATATGCATGCTGCATAAACACTTCATCCAGGTGTTGATTCAACCAAATTGTTCAGAGTTAAGTATTCTTCATCATTATTGAATAAACCATATACATCAAAAGAAGAATTACTGGCTCCAGAAGCCTTTGCACAGGGGAACAGATTGTTGCTCAGTATTCTATCTGGTTTATTAATGTACAATAGTCTATATTGTGCAAAGTATTCATTCTCCACATACTTCAGATAGTACTATTGGCATTGGGTAGTATAAAAAGTCTTGTCCTCAGAATTGATATCCTTTCCCTTGTCCCAATTTCTACATGGTTGCAACTTCGGGACAGGATCGATGATGTGTGCTAGCATGAGAAGTATATTGGCCGTCGATGTACATCAAGGACAATATTTAGACAACTTGTGTTGCATAAACTTCACAGCAAAATATCACTCTTCCATCCATTAAGTCCTCTTTTTAGCTGAAGATCACATAACGCCATCGATATGATCATTCATATCGTTGTTCACAGTACTATCATGATGCAGAGTAACCATATGCCTATTTGTTATCGACAGTGTGCAGTATCCAAATGTCCTTAAACCCTTCAAGAGGTACTTGACCATGGTCCATAGATTCTGTGTTCTGCAGCATAGCCAGTCATCACTGGATTATGGATTATTGAGCCACATTTGGATGAATTCTGAGAATCGGTAGACTCACTGAAGCAACTCCAGTTTTGAATTCCACAACATTTTTACATCCATAATAGATTGTACTGCGATTCGTAATTTCTTTTTGTGAGAGTCAATGAACTCGTTTGATGGACTCTGTATCCATGCAAACACTATAGCAAGGTTTCCCGGCTATATAAAGGTTAGTTTCCGCTCCTTCAAAATATTTAGCAATTTGTACTTTCTCAATTATCCTTGCGAATCCTGGTTTCATCGCCGACCCCATGTTGATTCTAGCATTACACTCTTTTCGAAGTCTTTGAGTCATCCAAATGTCAATGCTTGCATTTTCCCCAACTCGCAGATTGCTTTTAAATGTTTCGAAAAACTTGGCGCAGCCTGTTACTCCATGAATGCTCCTGAATGCACCTAGAGCAATCTGAATGATCTGTGCCATGTATGGTATGTAGGCTCTCAATGCAGATGACACGATTCCAGAGTACTCAAGGGTTGATTGATGTTGCCTAGTAATCGAATAGTTTGAGGCAGCATTGTCTTTCGTAATTGCAACAAAATAATCATTGGTAAGCCCAACAAGATCCAGTACATTGTTCAAATGTACGGCTAGCATTGCTCCAGTATGTTGATCTAGCATCTATCATCACTCCTTAGCTTTCGAAATGAGAAGAGAATCTCCTATGAACACCTTCCGATGGGAGTAGTACTTCACCGAATACCTAGTTTCGATCCCGATATTTAGGAATGACAAACATTATGCGCAATTTGATCGTTGAAGTCCACCCGTTTAAAGCCAAACTAACTTTATTGCATGACAGTAATTGCTTCTTAATTGCATCCACTGTCAGTGTGTATTCACTCCAGCTAGTGTTAGCAACGGTTCCAAATTCTCCGGTCGGTTCTGGGACCAGTTCCGACCTGGAATCGAACCGTTGCAATGGGTCTTACCACACGAAAACCCAGACCATTGTAATAGGGCCGGTTTTATCAACAAAAAACTCGGCATTTCAACATCACATCTTTGGCACCAATTAAGTATTTGAGTTCTGCTCACATCGTGACGTGATTAGTATGTTGATTGTGTAGTTCTAAAGGCTCTTTCAACTACTACTTTTGGATTTGTGATGTGACCAATATTCGTTGAGTCGCGATTGAAAACCCGCTAATTTCCTTTACAATGAGCCTTTATTTCACAGCCACACAATGAATATCAGTCGGATCACAAATATGCAAGCGGGAGGTGAAAGAGTCACAAGAATTGCACAATCTACATACTGATCATGTTATCATACAATCAGAACTCAAATACTTAATTGGAGCGAAAGTTGCAGCAACGGTAATATGGAACTGCAGTCTGGGTACAACCTGGCCAAAAAAATGAGTGTTTATGTCCGCTCCGGGTAACAACCCCGCCAAGCCAGAGCGGTTCGTGTTCCTTCGCGGTTCTTAACCAAGACCAGGGTCTTGGTTCCAGTTCCAACCCGGACCGAAGCTGGGTATCCCTGAACATTTGCTAACATTACCTCTAGCAAAGTCTGCTACGGGTGCTGGTGAATGGTAGTACAAGCACTTTTAGTAATTCCTGAAATGGCCATTGTAGCTCTAGATTTGACATTATATTGCATGTAATAAAAGCAGTAACCAATCCTATGATGAGGTAGGGAATCCATTTGTTTGGATGAAATTTGGCATTGACGATGGCCTTAGTGGCCAGTTTGAAGCGTGTTGTCAGCAAATTGAGTGAAGATAGATAAAATTTAAACGTCATATATAAATTTCCTTTGATAATTAACTGATGTTATTGTGAGGCTTGTTTTCCTCTTCAGAATGGTAACCGCTATTTCATTGTCCATGGAATAAGTCTCTTTATCAACTTTCTACTCTGTTAATTTGTTCAACTTTACATTGTGCGCTTTTGCCAGCTATGCTTCTCCCATTGTGCTGGTCCCATGTGCTTCTAGATGGCAAAGAAGATGTTTACCAAAGATACAGATATTGCAAAGGAGTATTAGCAACGGTTCCGGGTTACCCGGCTCTGGTCAAGTTAGGAACAGATACAGACAGCACCGTCCGGGTTAGGAACCAGTATTTGAACTGCATCGGGATACCAGTGTTGGGTTGTTACTCTGTTGGGACCCAAGACTGATGGTTTTTAGCCAGGTTGTAATTGGACTGCAGTGACATCTGCAGTTCATACAAGTGTTAGCAACGGGTACAAATTACCGGGTCGGTTCTGGATCTGGTTCCACCCCCAGCTGGACAGTAGCAACAGGTCTTAGCAAACGCAAAACCCAGATCATTGGAAATGTTCTGGTTTTACCACAAAGAACCGTGTATTTGAAGTATACAATTTTAGCTCCAAGTAGGAATCTCAGTTCTGATTATATCAAGGAATGATCAATATGTACATTGTGCAGGTTTACCCGCTCTGGCACCTTCCACTGTTGGATTTGTGATCAGACCAATATCAGTTGAGTCGCTCTTGAAAACCTGTGAATTTCAAGCAAAATATGATTTGATTTCCCAGCGATTCAGCGAACATTGGTCCAATCGGAAATCTGACAGCGGGAGGTGGAAGCGATGCTAAAATTGAATGATCTACAAAGTGATCATATCTCGATACGATCAGAACTGAGATACTTAATTGGAGTCAACGTGGCAGGAAACATCAAATGGAACCAGGGCCCAGCTAGAACCTGCTCCAAAAAACCTTGATTTATGTCCGGTCCAGGTTAGAATCCCCCAAGGAAAAAGCCTCTCTGGTTTTTGGCCGGGTCTGGAAACGAACCGAACTGCGTTTGTAGTGTAAACCAGATTCGCTAGCAGCTTTGCCTGACCCATTGCTATATCTACATCTGCAAACACTATTTCCATCTCGACTGAATCACTCCATGAGAGCCATTAGAGACACCACAGCAGCGGTTGACTCTGCACGCGGCATGCATAACACTCGACACATTGCATATCTGCCTCCGATTGCAGTTTTACCGTTTCATTCCACATTTTTTATTTTTGCGCGCAAAATGGAATTCTCGCTTTACGAATTATACAACTCATTCCAAGTTGCCAGATCTATGCGGTTATTGGCAGTTCATCACTCGTTCTGTCCACCTGCTGTCTCATTACAAATAGATCTCTCAGGAATTCCGTGCGTGCAGCTGATGATGTTCTCCACACTGGAAACTTGCAAACCAACGCCTGCCGCTACATTTCTCACTTGTACAAAATTTGATGCAATATCCAAGTTACCCTAGTTTTCTTGTATTGCGATCAGCACCAGGGCAAACCAGTACTCAACGAAATCTCAATCTGGATTTAGGTGCATGATTTTTAATAATCGTTGCTGTTGTGCTGGGAGAGGCGCATTCAGAGTGCCATATTAGCTCCTCGGACGTTGCTTTACCCATACCCAGTCGCTCTGTCGATCCCCTCCATGCCAGCTCTGGTTTGCTGGGCATCGACACATGTCAGATATGTGTTTACCTGCGAAACCCTGAACATGAACCTCAACACCTTGGTAAATAAAGAGCTTCATCGCATGCAGTTGTTCATCCGATATATACAATATGATACAACTCTTAAGCTTGACAAACTCCCACGTACCGGAATAAACTGGCATGCGGTGCGTCTCCTCGTGCGTATCGTCAAATAATGCTCTGAAGTGTTTGAGCATAGTGTCAGGATGCTTTCCATCAGGGCAGTTTTGGTGTCCGATGAAGTCGGGCTTCACCTATTACTCAAAGTTCAGGCGGGCAGCCAGACTATCACCGGAAGGGAACTATTTGCAGGTTGCAGCGCTGTTCGCACCACACTGAGCGAGGGCTTGGAGATTGACCTTTCTGATTTCAAAGCAGAGAATGCGACACTAAAAGATGAAGTCTTGTTGCAGGTAGTTGACATTGTGATTGGAGGCGTACCAACCGTCCTTGAAGTTGGTTTTATATGCTTCTTCATGTCTCTTGGCAGGATACTGTATCAAGGCTCTGTATCGACAAATCTTTTTGACACAATGAGACATTATGTGGATCTTTGGAAAGTTGAAGTGGGCATCTGACTCCTTGGAAATATCTAACTCTTGGCTGATATCATCCTGCCAGGCTTGCATTTCGCGCCGCTTCTTTGATGGCGTCCAACGTTCAGCATTTTTTCCATGTCTACCTCTCGCCTCATCACGAGTTCCGTGTCCAGGCCATGGGCTTTGGCCTTCATCTTTTTGCTGCCTTGTCCAATTAACAAAACATCTTTGACGGTGGGAAAATGACGCAAGACATCCTCGAGGTAGCTCAATGTTGCATCGTCATGAGATTTACATTTAGCTCACATGTTGGATTCTAATAATGTCTGTGTACGGTTATTTGCCTGAGTCAATATGGGACGCTGAGCGGGGCTTCCGCCTGGTAGAGACTGGTTTACAACTCCAAGCATGTACCAGCTCATATCCTTCATCTCCTTCCCATTCCATTGAGAAACTTCCTCATATGACGAATTTATTGGTGTGTAGTCATGGAAAGCTGGCACAGAGTTCCAGATTGCATTATAATTCTTGAGCCATTCATGAGTCTTCATGAAGTGGAAAATCCACTTTTGGAGGCGGTCGAGCATGCTGAAATGCATTGGATTGAGGAGGTCAGTCTTAGGGAGATCGCTCACAATCCAGGGAATATATCGAAACACGTTGAATCATTTGTGACCATGATGTGACGAGACTTTGGGACCGGCTGCATTGGAGTTCACATCACTGAGAGTTCTATATAAGATGTGATCTCACCGGGGGTGTTGGTAGTCAGGAGAGTCATAATCTCCAAGTCCATTCTTTGAAGAGTCGCACTAAAAACAGACATGCTGCTAGAGATGATGTAGCTTTCTATTCATCAGCAAAATGTATTTTAGTTACTGGAAGCCTACCGGAGTGTCTGAGAAGATGGGGAGAGTAAACTTGGATGCATCAATTTCAGGAGAGGATCAGACCCTTGGAAGGAACTCCTACCGGCCTTCAGAGTAACTGGGAGCACCGGGGACAAGCCTGGGAGCACCAGGGACAATCCTGGGTGCGCAGACGACAAGCCTGGGAGTACTGTTGAGCGCCGGCGAGAATCCTGGGAGCACCAGCGACATGCCTGTGAGCACTTCGAATCACAGTGGAGGAGTCTGGGAAAACAACATCTTCTTTGTGAACACTGCTGGTATGCCTGGAAATCACAGCTACTACTTACTGTTCAACAATTGTTGAAACTCATATATTCATTTTGTTATCGCATCCATGAATCTATATATCTATATTGTTACCCATCCACACAGGGTAAATCTGGACTGCCAGCAAGCAGCCGTTAAGAGCAATTCGAGGCGTGCCTGAGAATGGCGAACGAGTGAACTCAGAGATACACTCCGAGGTCGTGATCGTGCGAATTTGGACATGCACCGGGATGTGCTAATCGACCGTTGTTGCTCAGATACTTGGAGCCCGTGATTGAGTCAACTTACAGATGCACTTCGAGATCGTGATCGAGCGAGTGTGTACATGGAATTGGAGACCATGAACGTGTGAACTTGGAGGCTGTAATCCAGCGAGTTTGAAGATACATATGTAGGACCTGATTGAGCGAGTTTGATAATACACTTTTGTGGCAGCGATCAAGGGAGATTGGACAAGAACTTTGAGCCAGTCGATGGATGGTGCGCCAGATATGGAGATTCTATTCATCAGTTAGTCAACTCCCAACAGTGGGAATGTGGCAAGCTGACTTTGCAATGGAGCTCTCATGGCAAGCAAGCTGAGGGGGGTTGATAGTGTAGGGAGGCACGCCAGAAGCTGAATTTACATTCAGGTGTCAACTCGTAATCATGAGAATGATAGAAAGACAAAGAATCTTGGGGGGATGCTGTACTCGGTGTATGCTGTACTGGGTGTATGCTCTACTGGGTGTATGCTATACTCGGTGTATGCTGTACTCGGTGTATGCTGTACTCGGTGTATGCTGTACTCGCTGTATGCTGTACTCGGTCTACGCTGTACTTGGTGTATTCTGTACTCTGTGTATGCTGTACTCTGTGTATGTTGGACTTGATGTATGCTGCACTCAGTGTCAACTGATGATGATGGCATGGAGAGATAGACAGGGATGACTTAGCTTTGTGTTGAGCAATAATGGTACAGTTGTGGATGAGAAAGAGAGAGATGGGGGATGAAGATGAGAACAATGTGGAGGATACAAGCAGATACGAGAAATCATGGGTACTACTTTCCTGATTGGGTTGGGAAGATTTTGTATCGGTGTAATTACACGCTGGATCGGGACAGGTATCTACCATACCGGGGACAGAATGGTGACTGGCACATGCAATTCTCTAAGTCCCAGTTTCTCATGATGCGTTGCCCCATCTCTTTCCTTCTCATCCTTAACTCTATCATCACCTAGGAACATGAAGTTAAGTTATCCCTCTCTATTTCTCGATGCCATGATCAAGAGTTAACACCGAGTACAGCATAAACTAAGTACAGCACACCCTGAGTACTGCATACACCGCATACTGTATCGTATCAGGATCGACTGTCTACTGCTCCCAGCGAGTCTGTCATCTCTCAGCAGATCATGTTGTACTCAATTCTCTACATTCCCACAAGTACAATTCAATCAATGAATATCCTCTCAGTTTCGATGGCACATGCGTACCGATTTACCGCCTCCAGATTCACTGCCTCCAGATTCACTACCTCCAAATGTATTTCCCAATGCGCTCAATCGCAGCTTCCCAGTGCATCACTGAGTTCACCCGATCTTGGCCTCCAAGTGTATCTCTGAACTCCATCAATCAGGACCTCCATGTGCATGTCTTAGTTCACTCGATCTCTTGGTATCCAAGTACATCTCCAAGCTGGCTTGATCCCGGCCTACAAGCACATCTCTAAACACTGTCGATCATGGCATTGAAGTACATCTTCAAGCATCTATTGCAGATGTACAGAGATTCAAGTAAAACAGAGGTGGACAGAGTGATATGGAGTATATATTTGGTAGACCCTGGAGTCGATAGATATCATCTCATTTCCATCTCATTTCATGATAGAATGAAAATACACACTCTGCCTTTCCCAACTTTTGGTCTCACTCTCTCAGTCCGGGATTTCATGGATCATCAACGCCGCATCAGCACAATGTATTTAGGTCACTGGAAGCATACAGGATTATTTGAGAGGATGTGGAGGGTAAACTTAGATGCATCAATTTCAGGAGAGTATCAGACCCTAGGAGGGCATTCCTGGTGGCCTTCACAGTAACTGTGAACACTGGCGACAAGCAGGGGCGCGCCGACAACAAGCCTGGGATCACCTGAGAGTGCCGGCAACAAACCTGGAAGCGCCGGCGACATGTCTGGGAGCACCTCGAATCACAGTAGAACACTCTGGGAAAAACAACATCTTCTTTGGCACTGCTGCTGGTGCACATGGAAATCATAGCTACTATATTCAGTTTGTATTCTCATCTATGTATCTATGTATCTATAAGCTACCCATCCCCACACGGTATATTTTAACTGGCTGCAGGTGGTCCTTGATAGCAATTCAAAGTGCGCCTGAAGATGATGATCGAGTAAGCTCAGAGATTCACTTGAAGGCGGTCATTGTGTTAATTTAGAGATGCACTTGGAGGCCGCGATTGAGCGAGTTTGGAGATGCACTGGGAGGCCATGTTCAAGTGAACTCAGAGATGCACTTGGAGGTTGTAATCGAAAGAGTTTGGAGATGCACTTGGAGACCGTGATTGAGCGAATTTAAAGATACATTTGGAGGCCACGATCGACCGAGATTGGAGTACTTCGAGGCGGTGGATAGGAGGCTCAGCAGGTGCTGACACTCTATCCATCATTTAGTTAACTCGCATCCGGGGGGATGTAATGAGGTGACTTTACCTTTGAGCGTTCATGGGGAGCTGGCTGGTGGTGGTCGATCTTGTAGGGAGGCCCGCCGGGAAGCTGAAGCTTGATTCAGGGGTCAACTCATGATCGTGAAAATGAAGCGATAACAGACAATCTGGGGTTTATGCTGTACTCAGTATATGCTATACTCAGTGTATGCTGTACTCGGTGTATGCTGTACTCGGTGTATGCTGTACTCGGTGTATGGTGTACTCGGTGTATGCTGGACTCGGTGTATGCTGGACTCGGTGTATGCTGTACTCCGTGTTAACTCATGATTATGGTATGGAGAGATAGAGAGGGATGACTTAACTTTGTGTTCTGGGATGATGGTAGAGAATGAGAGATGGGGGATGACCATAGGAAGGTATATGGAGGATACGAGCGGATATGAGAAGTCAGGGGTACACCTTGCCCGATTGGGTTTAGAAGACCTCGTATCGGTGTTTTTACCTGCCAGATGGGAGTAGTACCTGCCGTAGCAGGATTGGTCTATTGACTCACACACGAAATTTTCTTAAGACCCAGTTTCTCTTGATGATTTCCCCCATCTCTTCTCATCGCTCTCTTTCTCTTGCATCACCTAAGAACATGAAGTTAAGTCATCCCTATCTATCTCTCCAACCAATGATCATGAGTTAACACCGAGTACAGCATACACCGAGTACAGCATACACCGAGTAAAGCATATACCGAGTATTCCATCATCCCATGATTGACTGTCTCCCGCTCCCAGCCAGTCTCTCATTTCTCGGTAGACCTGAATGTACTCAACTCTCTACATTCCCACAATTACGAGTTAACCAAAGAATACTGTCACAGGTGCCGTCACACCTCCCTCTCTATCTACCGCCTCCATATCGACCACCTCAGAGTACTCCTCCAATCTCAATTGATCACGGCCTCCAAGTGCATCTCCAACCTCACTGAATTATGGCCTTCAAATGCAACCCCAAACTCGCACGATCACTACCTCCAAGCGCATCTCTGACTTACATGATCTCGGCCTCCAAGTACATCTACAAACTCGCTCAAGCATTGCCTCCAAGTTCATCTCTCAGTTCAACTGTTACGGGTCTCGAAGTCTAAGGGAAAGAGAGACAAGAGAAGGCTAATAAACAACAGTTATAGAATAGTTGTTGTTTAGAAAGGAAGAACGGGCTGGGCATTAGGGCTAAGAAATGATGATATGGAAAAAGATTATGAAAAAGGATTTTAAGAGAAACATACTTGTGTGGTGCGAGAATAAGTTAAAGAAGTCTACTTCTTATGACGGAGCATCATTGGGACATCAATCTTAGAGAAGGGGGTGATGTTAGGGGTTCCTATCTACCAGTGTAATGGTACATAGTTGCCATGCAGTATGCCTTTTAGCCGGGGTATACTAGTTATGTCTCGATTGGATAAGCTTAGGCATAGCGGATTCATCGAAAGCATAGTGCCACGGCAGCTGAGTTAATGATGCAGCAACTTGCCGGAACGAAAGGACTAGATCCTGCCGAGCAAGTTGTTTTCAACCAAATTCATTCTTGTATACTATGCGGTGGCAAAGAGATTGCACGGCAGTCGTGCAAGTAGAGGGCTCTCCTATTTACCTGGCACGTCCGGGTTATGATGAACACCGATGAACATATGACTGAGGGACTATGGCATTGGCACGTCCCAAAAGCGGACATCATTCATTGATTTCATTGAGGTAGGTTTGTAACGACAATCACTGGTTGTGATCACGTGCATCGAAGGTCTACGTTGGCATAGCAGCGGAAAATGAACCGACTCAAGACTATGCGTTAATAATGTCGGGATGAGTTAATAACCTAAGTGACGTGTCACCTTAAGATGGGCGTTCCAACTACCGATCATAAGATAACGATTGCGTCTGGTCTAAGTTGAAGTTATGGTCTGATGTATGAACCAATATGATATCAAGGGATAGATGGCCTGATTCTTCTCAGGAGCGTATCACTTTGAAACCACATCACATGAACATAATAACAATAGGGAGGCGTGGCCACACTAGGTGGGTGGCTATCATTGAGGGATTAAATCATAGTCTGAAGCAGGTTACGAGAGACTATAAAGAGATCACATTGTTCCAGCAATGGAAAGATAAGCTCGAAAAGCAGGAGTCAACGAAAGACCTACCAGCTGGGAAATATCATTCTTTATTGTTGCCTTTTTATGATTCCTATTATTATATCAAAGAATGTATTAGCTTGCTGTAGTGACAGCCCCGCAACTTGATAATAGTGTACCTCGAATCACGGTTACCTATCAGAACGACCATCACCTTATTGTTTACGCACTTGAAAATATTATTTCATTCGCCAGAGATAATGATTATATCTTCCTGGCCCAGAGCGTTTGGTGGATATCTTCTGTAATCGGATTACAACAAGGTCTGGTAATTCATATTAATAATCTTAAGGAAAGATTGGAGATTATATAACGAGAGGCTGTACGGCAGGCTAAGGATAAAATGTACGATATTGATATGAATTATTGGAAGAGTACCGTATCAGTAACTCCTCGAGATTTTCTGGAGGATTCAAGAAAACACACAGTTAAATCCAGTGACCTTAAGCACGATAAACGAGCAGATCAGATTCTGAATCATGCCAAACAGTTTGTAGAAAATTCGGAACGAGCTCGAAACACTTGGCAAGGTGGCCGAGTAAATTCTTTGCCTTAAACGAAGAAGCATCTTAAGTAAGCCCGGAAAGTTAAAAGACTTCAGGATTCTAAACAAACAGCGGAAGCCTTATGAAGATAGCGGTTGCAAAAATACGAGATACACCTATAAAGAACTTCGGCGAGGAATAGAATCTATGGCTGTAGAGCTAGTACTTACTTGAGTATCATCGGATACTTAGTTGAGTTACTTAGAGTATGCACCCACGTAACATCAACTTGATCAAGGCCTCCAAATGCAGCTCTGAGTTACTTGATCTCGGCTCTCAAAATCATCTCCAAACCCTCTCGATCACCGCCTCCAACTGCATCTTTGAGTTACTCGATCGCGGGCTTCAACTGCCTCTCCAAACCTGCTCGATGACGGCCTGCAAGTTCATCTCTTGGGTTACTTCATCTAGGCATCCAAATGTATCTCCAATCCCACTCGATCACGGCCTCTACCTGCAACTCTGAGGTACTCAATCCCGGCCCCCAAATGCATCTCCAAACGCGCTCGATCACGGCCTCCAAGTGCATCTCTGAGTTAATCGATCTCGGCCTCCAAATACATCTCCAAACCCGCTCAATCACAGCCTCAAAGTGCATGTCTGCGTTCAACCAAATCTCGGCCCCCAAGTGCATCTCCAAACTCACTCGATCGCAGCTGCCAAGTACATCTCCTCGTTCACACCATCACTGCCTCCAAGTGCATCTCTAAGTTCTCTCAATCAGCACCTCGAGGTGCTCCTGCGATTATGCTCCAGTACCGTCTGCAACCAGATTGGCCACATGTATATATATCGAGAGACTTAGATAGATAATAGATGCTATATTATCATACAGCGAATCTTGTGACTGTAACAAAGACGAATCTGATACATGAAATGCCTTGTGGTTACATAACCCTAAGAACCACTGTTGTGAGAATACGGCAATAAGTCTCCCACAGATCTGCCCCCAGGTCTCAGCTGTTCCAAAATTTCACTATCCTCTAAGTCAAATCTCGTAGTATCCTGAATGCACCTCCATAACTGCAGGTGATTTCAGGTGTACCTGAGATTGCTCTGGCAGAGTCTGAGGGCACTTTGATTAGCTCCAGGGGGGCATGGGAGGGTCTGGAATTACATAGGAGCACCGGTGAAATCTAGCGGAGTGTCTAGGAGGTTTCCGTGTGGCTTCCGGACTGATTTACATATTGCTGATCCGGGTAGTATCATATCTTGTCACCCGATTCCTACGCTCCTCGAACCGGAAGGCCTCCTTCTAATGAATTCTTTTTGGAAGTCATGAGATGTGCGGCGGAGTGTTGATGGTTGAACCACTGCCTTCTTGCTCCATCGTTTCACCACAACGGGCTCCAAGTGGTGCATCTGTACATTCTCACAATGGGCATGTCAAGTTGCTACTTCAATTATTCTCAAGTACAATCTGCAGCCAGATTGACCGTATGTATGTATATAGAGAGACTGAAATAATGCTTGCAATATTACGCTGTAGCGAATTGTGTGACTGTAACAAAGGTAAAATGCCTGGTAGTTATGAAAGAACCACTGCTTTGAGAATCCGGCACCAAGTCTCCTGCAGAGCTGTGCAGCAGTCTTAGCCACTCTCGAAATCTCCCGCAGCTCTGCGCAGTGGTCTCAGGAGATCCAAATTTTGACTGTTCCATGAGTCAAATCTCGGAGCTCCTGAGCATGCCCTTGCAGAGTCTGAGAGCACCTTACTTAGCTCCAGGGGGGTCCTGAAGCATCTAGAAGTACTTTGAAGCATTGGTGGGGTCGCCCGGAGTGTCTCGGAGCATTGCGTGTGGCTTCTGTACTGATTTGCATTTTGCTGATGTAGACAGTATGACGATCGAAAAGTATATTTCAGACAAGTAAAACACGATATTAGTGAAGCAAATGCAACTGCAAGTGATGTATCAGAGGCCAAAACTGTATTGTAATAAGGGCCAACATCTCAAAGCTAAACATACCTGGGGAAAGTGCGGCAACAGATATATAGCAATTGCAGAGAGGGAAAATGTTGCGCACGTCCGGCGAAAGGCATAAACATCTCCAGGCATTCTCGAAATGGCTGCAGCATAACTGCGGCACCTGCGAAGGGTGTACCACATGTGTTGTTCTGATTGTGCGTATACATCACAACATTCCAGACTGAAAGTAAACGACCTCGATATGAAACGGGACCCGTCGCCAGGGCAAAGGGAATCCTGTAATTCTCCGGCAGATGGTATGAGGTTCTGCCAGAGCCGTCAGAGCCAAATGGAACACCCTGGTGTTTCTGACTAAATGTTGTGTTGTTGCTTATGTGGTTCATATAATTTTGGCTGCATGTAGGTGTTCGAGTTCATATCATATCATGACATGGTCCATATACAAAAGTTGAGGTTTCAGGAGCTCTGTCACCTGTTGTTCTCCAATTTGCACTCTGATCAATATTTGTTCAGTCACTATGAAATAACAATCCAAGCATGTCCATCTTACAGGTTTTCAACAGCTACTGATTGAATTTTCCTCAGATGCAGAATGCGAGATCAGCAGGTGAAAGAGGTCGTAAAACTATATATTTCTCAAATAGATTATGTCGCAATATCAGCAGAACAGTATTAATGAATTGCAGCGGAAATGCCAGACATGCATGGGCCAGGTTTTCCGGTGTGAATCAGCTCAAATGCAATAGTCCCGGTTTCTCATGTAATCACACTCATTTCAACTGTTTGGTTCTGATCCCAGAGCTCACCAGAAATTGATCTACCGGGTTGGAACCATTGCGAATACTACCACCATGGCTCCCAGTCACCTCCATTCCACATTGCAAATTGCAACATGATGAAGACATATGCCAAGAATTATTCACAGCAATGGAATGCTTCTACTACACATTTATAAATGCCCACCAAGCATCTAAAATCAATTTTAAAGTAAGGTTGCTCCAATTGAGAAGAAAGATACTTGCATTTTTGGAACATCTTCTGACCTCTAGCAACTAGGTATTGAATGATTTTGAATCGCACTGGGTGGTAGGAATTGGAAATCCATGGAATTTGACTTGAGAGACTGTCAAAAGTTACATTTTTGTGAAATAGAAATCTGGTTTTTTAATACAGACTGTAGGGCTACAAGCAAGAAAAAAGTAAGACCGGTAAAGCATTGCATGTAGATGTATGAAGTTGTTTACAAAGAACTGTTGAAAGGACTGACAGTTAAAAACTCAATTTAAGAACAATGCAGTGCTGTTCATTGCTGTGTAGCTTATTGACGCTCCATTATTGCTGGTAATGCTTCATTGACGCTCATTTTTAGGACGCGGTAGGGATCATGTCACTAGCATTTGTCTCAATCAAGGGCGCCAATTCTTCGTTTATGAGTTAATGCTGTCGGACAGCACTTTGTCAATTCATTATGGAAGACCTAAATCATTGATGCTCCATTGACACTACTTCTTAGAAGCAGGTAATGATATCGTCAGTAGCGTCATTACCAATAAAACTGGCTAATGTGGTCATTATGAGTATTACCATTGCATAGCCCTTGATTATCCACGATGCTAGACCCAAAACTGTTGTTGCTCCATTGTCGTTAATTTTTAAACGGTGGTTGTCACATCGTATCTAGAAATTTTCCACACACAGGCAGCTAATTCTTAGATTTATGGTTGATGGAGTTGCATAGCCCTTTGATCATCGAAGATGCGAAACCAAAATGTATTAATGCTCCATTGACGATATATTGATGATGACTTCTAGGATGAGGCAATAAGCCTGTAGCTTTCGGTTTTAAATATAAAGTCGGCAAATACTTCCAGTTCGGAAGGAAGATGCTATGTAGGCATTCGATTGCCAACAGGGCAGGATAACAATTGTCGACATTCTGTTGAAGCATACTGTATAGCCATGTGAAAGGTCATTTGACACTCAGAAATAGTATGCTAGGATGCTTTTAGTCAATATTGAGAGGTAATATATCATTACTATGTATAATCATTTCCATTCAAATGCTTCGAGGCCTTTCAATGTCTGATCCACCACAATACTTGTTAAGTGATTGATGAATGAAGTGAGCGTATTACCTTCTGGCTCTCCGCTAGCAATTAATCACATATAGCTCTTTCTATTTGTTTTTGATATATGTAGCCTGACTTCCTCACCTTTTGTCATCCAGCTCCTTCTCCTCAACATCCATGACCAAATGTTGGCAATAATCATAATCTCGACAATGTAGACATGTTGTGAGTAATGAGTTATTCAGTTGGATGCATGGATTAATGCCACATGACGGTTGTCAGTCAATTTGGTTTGCATTGCATATTGACTCCTCTTTACATGACCGGATTGACATCACTGACATAAATATTGATTGAGAATTGTGTTTGAATTGAATTTCTTGCTTTCTTACTTGACCATAACAGACAAGATGATATCAAGTTCATTGGTATTCAATCAACATAAAGTTGAGATGAGATCTCTCGAAAGGTCCAGCTATCCGTTGCACATGCACTAATAAATTATTATATGTTACAATTTGGTCACTGAAACCATCAAACAGCTGACACGTAGCGAAATTGCTACTCGCATTACTTTTGAATCAAATACACATCAGGAATAACCGTCGTTTCGGTCAGAAACACCGCAGTGTTGTGAATGGCTCTGACTGCTCTGAAGAAACCTCGTACCCTCTGACGGAGCATTTAATGCTTCCTGTCATCCAGACAACTGGTCGCTTGGCATACTTACCTCTGTTACTTTTTGTCCAGAATGTGGTGAGGTATACTCATCATGAGACCTACACATGTGTTACAATGTTTGCAAGGGCTCCAGTTATGCTGTAGCAGTTTACACAACACCTGTGGTTGTTTATGCCTTTCTCCAGCCTAGTTTCACATTTACCGTTCTGCTATTGCTATTTATCGGATGCAGAACTGTCCCCATATCTGTTTCACTTCAATATGTTGTCACTTAATACAATACAGTCGTGGCTTCTGATACATTGTGTGACTCTGCATTGGCTTCGCCATTATCTTATTTTACATGTCTGAAATATACTGTCCAATCTTCACACTCTCTAGTACTATGCCCTCATTGTTCTCCACATTCTGTGTTGATCCATCATTGGCTTGCAATTCTACTTCCTCCTCATCCACATGAGGATAGTCACCATCGTCACCTACATACCAGTTGACATCATTGCATCCCAGGTGGAACCTCTGAGAGTTCAGTTGCGGCCCATCTCAGCACCTTACAGTGGGGATGGCATCAAGCTCATTACTTTCGTCACATTCATCGGTATAATCCCTGCTGCCCTCTGGTATGACGACATGCTTTTGGTCATGTGACATCGGCAACAACTCTAGTTTCCTTCTGAACCGCTGGGGTATTCCGCACCGCTCTGAAGGTTATGACATAACCTTGTACCCTCTGATGGAGAATTACATGCTTCCCGTTGCCCAGGGGACTTGTTGCGTTGCATACATCGGCAAAATGTATTTTAGTCACTGGCAACCTCCAGGAGTGTCTGAGAGGATATGGAATGTAAACTTAGATGCATCAATTTCAGGCGAGTATCGGACCCTGGGAGGGCATTCTTGCGGACCTTAAAAGTAACTGCGAGTGCCAATGACAAGCATGCTGGGAGCGTAGGTGTCCTGTCTGGGAGCACCTACAATCACAGTATAGCAGTGTGTGAAAAACAACATCTTGTTCGGGAATACTGCAGGTGCGCCTCGAAATCATAGCTACTACTAACTGTTCAATGTTTTTTACACTCACGTATTCAGTTTGTATTGTTGTCTATGTATCTATGTATCTATATAGCTACCCATCTACACACGGTATATCTGGACTGGCTCCAGGTAGTGCTTGAGAGAAATTGGAGGTGTGTCTGAAAATGACAATTAAGTGAACTCAGAGATACACTATGAGGCGCTGATCCAGCAAGTTCGGAGATGCACTTGGGGGCATAGGTCGAGTTGACTCAGAGATACACTTTGAGGCTGTGATCGAGCGAGAATGGAGACACCATTGGAGACCAAGATTGATTGAACTCAGAGATGTACTTGCAGGCTGTGATCGAGCAAGTTTCGAGATGCAATTGGCGACCAGTATTGAGTGAACTCAGCGATATACTCTGTGGCCATGATCGAGATCTTCAATTGATGCACTTGCAGCAGGCTATGATCATGCGGGATTGGAGTAGTACTTGGAGGTGATCAATCTGGAGCCGGTCGATGGGAGGTGTGCCACGTGCTGACACTATATTCATCGGATAGTTAACTCAAAACTTTGGGAATGTGACACGGTGACTTTACCTGTGAAGCTTGTAGGGGGAACTGTCTGGTGTTGGTCGATCAGTCGGAAGGTACTCTGGAAGCTGAAGCTACATTCAGGCATCAACTCGAAATCTTGAAAATGATGGCACAACTGACAATCTTAGGTGAATGCTGTACACCTGTGTATGCTGCACTCAGTGTTAACTCATGATGATGGCATGCAGAGACAGACAGGGATGACTTAACTTTGTGTTCATGCGATGATGGTAGAGTTTTGGACGACAAAGAGTCAGATAGGGGATAAAGATGAGAACAATATGCAGGATACGAGAGGCTTTGAGAAATCAGGAGAACCTCTTGTGTTATTGGGTGTAGAAGACCATGTATCACTGTGAATACCCGCCGGATCAGGACTTGTACCTGCGGAATCGGACATAGTCAATTGACTCGCACACGAAATTTTTAAACTCCCAGTTTCTCATCATGATTTCTCCCATATATTCTGATCTCTCTCTTTCTTGTGCACAACACAACCATCACCTAAGAATAAGACGTTAAGTCATCCCTTCCAAACCTACTTTTCCATAATTCTCAGTTGACACTGAGTACAGGATGCACCCAGTATAGCATCATCCCAAGATCGACAGTCTGCAGCTCCCAGCCAGTTTCTCATCTCTTGGCGGATGTTGTACTGAACTTGCTGCATTGCGAAAATTATATGTTAACCCATGAATAGAGACTCAGCGGCTGTGACGCCTCCCTTCAAATCGACTACCTGCCAGTACTCCTTCAAACTCACTTGATCACAGCCTCCCAGTGCATCTCCTAACTTGATCCATCACAGCCTCAAAGTGCAACCCTCATTTCACTCGATTTCAACCTCCAAGTCCAGCTCCACAGTAGCTCTATCACAGTCTCCAAGTATATCGTTAAGGAGCGATGGTATGTGTACGGAGATTCATGGATAATGGAGGCATAAGGGGCGATGCAGATTATATATTCAGGAGACCTCAGGGTAGATAGACAGCATTTCATTTTAATCTCGTCTTGTCATTCAACGAAAATACAAACACTATCTTTCCCAACTTTTGGTTTCACTTGCTGTTTCTGAGATTTAGTGGATCCACGCAATCACGTGGATCATCATGGCAGGGTTGAATCATATCTTCCAACCTTCCTCCTACGTTCCTCGCGATAGAGCCGCTCTCCCTCATGAATTCCATTTGGATGTCATGAGATGTATGGCGGAATGTTGATCGTAGGCTAAATTGCTACTATTAGTAAGACAGGAAACTGTTGGAACAAGGCATGGGTCGTCAATAGCCACATCGATCTGGCGACTTGGAATGATGTATACTATTAGTAAAGAGAGAATTCCAATTTGCGTGCAGATGGAAGGAACGCGAGGAGAGATTTTTGCAGTGTCACTTATTGCATTGCAATCCTGATCCCAGCGTGTACTCAATGAGCCCATTCCAAAGTATGGTCACAGTTGGCCACAAAGCCTGAGTGTTTGTTCAAAATAGGACAGTGACAGCACAAGAAGAAACAGTGAAACTGCGATCGTAGAGAGAGATTCAAAACAACACATGGTATTGCGGCTGGGCGCGGACAAATCCTCATCCAGGGTGGCTCTGACGCCTCTGGCAGAGCGCGTCCACTCTGATGCAGCCATTCTGCCCACATGAAAATGTTTTTTGATTATGGTACCATTGTTGTCTATCAGGATATTAGGGTTAGTGATTGCAATCTCAGGCTCCTCAAGCGCCCCATCGGAGAACAAATTGTCAAGAATAATTGCAGTGTCAACCCGCGTTGCTTCCAACCTGATGACCATGGTAGGCGTTGGGTTCTCTGCCTGTGTGATCTGACACTTGACTGTAGCAAGAGTATTTTTATTCAACCGCTGTTGGTAGCTCTCTGGTAGTGTTTCCAGGTATTCATCAAGAATGTATACTCGTCTGCAATGCCAGCCGAGGTAAACAACTTGCAACCCAGTGCAGTGCTGCAAGATGTGTTTTTACCAACGTCACTCATGTAGCCGAAGTAGTTGAAGCAATCAGGTCTACCAGATTTCTCCTTGGACTTGGAAGCTTTCGGATGAACACCTTTCTTCGATAGCCACTCTAGACAAGAATGGCGCAACCCCGGTGCATGAAAACATCATAAATGCCGATGGTATATGACCGTCCTTGTCATCAATTATGCAGTTACAAAATCTATAAGCATACTTACTGCGCTGATTCGCCCAATGATAAAATTTGATGTAGAGAAACTTTGGAACTGTCTACACCAAGAGGTTAGGTGGATGCTGGTCATTCATCCGCAGCTTTCGACTCTCGCTGCATTGTATTTCGACTGTATACACCACCTTCCACATACTGTGTAACAGGAAATAAATATGTACTGTCTGCCAGAAGGTAGTCAATTAATTCCAAACTCTCTGCATTGGATTCAAAGCTATGGAGATCACAATACTCTGGTGTGTTGTTCCTTGATGATTGAATAAAATCGAATTTAACCAGAGAGGCGAGTCCTTGAATGTGGTACTAGTTTGAGCATGTAATATCTAAAGTGGGCAGTTGCTTTAACATATGTCATTCAACATCTCCTGTGTGTGCGTCAAATGCTATGAACCAAATGATGTTTTGCTGCATAACAGTTTTCCAGGACTTCGCTATTATCTGCCAGTGTGGGCTTTAAGCTAACTCTTTCACAACGAGTTGCGTTCCATAACACAATATCTCCAAGTCTTTTGCACTCAGAAACAGCCGTCTGTTCCACGGTCCGAGCTACTGGAATTTTCCTGTTGCAAATTCAAGACACGTCATGTCTGACTGACCAAATCGATGGATGCTGCACCGGCTGGAGACTACTGATTACAATGTAGACACCGGCGGCTGTTACAATTGCCAGTTCCTCTGTCTCTGATTACATTCTGTAGCCCACATTCACTGTGCATTTGTAATGGTCACATAAGATTCTGGATTAGAGATGTGGGTAGGTAGTTTTTCAGGACGGTTGAGAAGAGTCGCAGTGTGGTCAATGAAGGATGCAGGTCTGGATACAACATGATGTGTTGAGTCTGACTTGGAGCTAACTCTGGATGCCTGGGTGCTACCACTGCTTGTACCCAGTGTTGAATTTGGAGAATTCATTCAGCGTCGCTGTGTAGTTGGCTGGGTGGAAGTTATGAGTTGAGTGATATTTGCAGCGCAAGAATTGCTTTGCGAAGATTTAGGGGTTGTGCTCTAACCTTGGATTTTAGAGGCTAAGGAACTTCCTCCTTGAGAGGGATCCATTTCGCCATACGGTATGAGAACACATCTCTTAGTAGAGTGTAGTGGAGAATTCCTCAAAGGAACACACTGTTGTTGTTTCTGTCGATTAGCAAGACTTTGAACATTTTGTATAACCTGAATCGTGTTCAGGTGAGACCTTGGGGGACACATTGTTGGATACAGATGTTAGACATTAAGAATGTACGAATAATTTCCTTTCCATGCACAAGGAAAGGTTGGCCAGGTAGACTGCTATTTGAGCGACTCGGAAGGGATTCAACAAAAGGGAGAGGAGCAGTGTAGACCGCGCTAGACACTGGACCATGGCAATGAGTGGGGACGAGATCCCTTTCAAAGGATTTGATTATGGCATTATCTACCATCAGATTAAACTCAGATTAACCACAGCATTGATATTCACTGTTACCGCAATGTCTGAAGGTCTATTTGAACTGCTTGAAAACTGTTTCAGACTTCTGGTCGCGATTTTGATAGTGTTGCACACATGCTTGCCACAATATTTCAAACGATGCATTGTGAATATTTTTAGCTTCCTGGTTAAAATGCCCCTTTGGCCAAGGTAGAAGAATTGCAAAGCGAACAATGACGCATTCTCTATTTTATGACATCAGTTCCAGTTGCATTTTCCACCACTAGACATGTTGTTAGCCGCTGTGGATGGTTGCACATTTGGGACAGCCTGAGAACTTCTCAGTTCCCTCTGAGATGCATGAGGTCTGCGCAGTAACAGTCGCATGTGATGCACAAGGAACACCCAGTGTCGTAAACTGTTGTGACTGCAAATACTGAATCTTGGCTTGAGACTTCTCATTCATGAGGTGGCTGCTGGTTGTGCTAGATGAAGGCTGCGACGTTTTGGGTTCATTAACCAGCACAACGCAGAATATGAATCAAAATTATCCTACCCCACAAGTTTTTAAAAAAAATGCCAGGAACTGAAGTAAATATATCCCTGCTTCCTATCTACACCTCCATTGGATTATGCTCCTGTACTAAGCACTCCGCCAGCATCCTTAACCATTTCAACAGCATGTGACTTGCACAAAACAACTCCTCTCGTTCCAAAACAAACCCGATTACCTATGCAACGTTGTACATTCCCTCTTGGCTTTCTGCCACTGGATGGAACAACTCTTGGCAATGGGTCCAGGTCACCAGGCAGCGGTCCGGGTTTGGACCGTCACATCGGCTCGGTTTGGTTCCGGATGAATCCAAAAACCATCTGCACTGCCTCCTGGCAGCCGAAACCCGGATTTGTACCAGTGAACCCATTGGTTTTGGCAGGTTTGCCGAGACCCCATGCTTCCAAACTGCAGTTTTGCGTTTAGAGTTTCACTATTTATAGTGGTATTTAGATATGCTAGTGTTAAACTCAAAGTATTGACGTTGGTATGTAGCTAACTAATTTAGATCTATCGGCCACCATAATGATCAAAACAAACAGAAACACCTATCGTACCACATCCTGAAAATAAGCATCAACGGAACATCAATGATTGTTTGTCGTATATCTTGGGGAATCTGGATGACGCCAGGTTGCACTTAGTCAGAAACATAGTATTGGCCGTCTTTTGAGACAATAGAGAAAGCTACATGCTCCCTACGCCATGTTGAAAAGAAGTGTCCATGGAGCCTCAACGATTTTTGCTCTTTCTTCTTCAGTAATATCAGTGGCACTTGACAACAAGCATCAATAAACAAGAATATAATAGCCTTTATAGGCAAATATGTATGGGATATTTCCGCCACATACTCCCGGACAGTAACAATTTCTTTCATTTACAGAGCTACCAACAAGTATTCTTGAACCTTTTGACCTACAAAACCAGTCAAAACAACATAGATAGACAATAGCGACCACTTCGTGCTTTAATTCACCATCATACAAGGCCAACAATCATTGACGCTCCATTGATGCTCATTTTCAGGATGGGGCACGGAGTATGTCACTTTCTCTTTTTCCTATAAAGGCATTCAATACTACATTTCTGACTGTCTGAAACCACTTGCCATCTGGATTACTGAAGATTCACGACCGTCAATGGTTGACGTTCTGGTGACGCTCATTTGCAACATGGTGCAGAGAGTGTACATTAACCTGGTTGGTCTATAAAGGTGGCTAGAAATTACTTTATGACTTTACATTCAATCGGCGGTCTAATCATCTAGAACCCAAAACTGAAAACCATTGACACTCCAATCACACTCATTTTAATGTGTTGTATAGTCACTTTCTGCTGCCATCGATAATAGCAGAAGTAATTATTTGAACTCCGTCAGTATCTTTCTGTCAAATTCAGATTCAGCCAGTTGGCAAAGCCGAGCCCAGAAATATTCTTGCACGGCCTCTTTCACTGTATCAAAATTGATACATCTGTTTGAATACCACATTTCGCCCGCTATTGATTTCTTTATGCACATATATCCTCATGCAAGTGGTCACTATTCTCCCGTAATGTATCTACAACTGAAATTCTTCCTCAAATAACATATAGAACCTGGTGAAAACATATTGACCTAATCTGTTGTACTTTTTCTTGTTTCCCTTATTCCTCCTTGTTTGCGTTGAACTGACAGTGAGCAACCCTGTTTCAGCCTGATTCATTGACTTCTCTGTTGGCCTAATCAATCCTGGAACATTCAGTATGGCACTCACAATGCGCCAGTTAGGCCAATTTTTGGTTTGGGAAATGCTGTCGGGTGCACTATCCGAATCACCTTTGGATGGATGACGGTTGATTTTTCTGATTCACAGCTCATTTAATACTTGAGTTTATCCTCCAGGGAGTTCCTTTGCAGACCCAGCTGGTGGCAAAGGTGATCTTTCTGATAATTTAAATGCAGCCGCACCATAATGTTGGAAGATTGACCAGGATGCTTTGATGATCTCTTTGGTATCTGAAATGTATCCTATAGCTGTCATTTGATTGTTTTGGGCACGAGATTCCTTCTGTGTAGCACATAGAGTTTGGCAGCCCTGCCATATCCCCAAAAAGTCATGGACCTTGGCCATTCTGTGCAATTTTCTTTCCTCCTCCTAGTTCTTCAATTCCAAACCGTTTTCAGGTTACATGGTATCCAATGCTGCACATTCGCCCACCAATATTCCGTTTTTGGCTCAAGTTAACTTTCTATCTACCACTTTTTCCCTAATCCTCTCGCCAGTGGGTTTAGACTGTTTCCAGCCAATATCATCCTGCCCAAGGGAAATACTGGCCTCCACTCTGACAGCATGTGGTATATTTGAGAATATGTCCATCAGCAACAACCCTAGTTTCCATCTGAAACACCCAGGGGTTCCGGACGTCTCTGACAGCTCTGATGGAACATTGTACCCTCTGACAGAGAATGACACGCTTCCCGTCGCCCAGGCGATGGGTCGCGTTGCATAGCAGAGCACCTGGGAGCGCCTGCAACAAATCTGGGAGCGTCTGGGAGCACCCAGAATCACAGCAGAGCATTCTGGGAAAAACAACATATGCTTTGGAAATGCTGCTGGTGCGCCTGGAACTCATAGCTACTACTAATCGTGAAACAAATTTTAAAACTCATGTATTCCGGTTGTATTCTCATCTATGTATCTGTGTATCTATATAGCTACCAATCTACGCACGGTATACCTCGACTGACAGCAGGCGCTGTTTGAGAGCAATTTGAGGTGCGTGTGAAAATGACAATCGAGTAAACTCAGAGATACACTCCGAGGCTGTGATCAAGTGAGTTTGGAGATGCAATTGAAGATCGAGATTGAGTGAACTCAGAGATGCACTGGGAGACCGAGACCGAGCGAGTTTGGAGATGCACTTGGAGGCCGAGGTCGAGTGAACCCAGAGATACACTGTGAGGCCGTGATCGAGCGAGTTTGGAGATGCAATTCGAGACTGAGATTGAGTGAACTCGGAGATACACTGGGAGGCCGTGATGGAGCGAGTTTGGAGATGCACTTGGAGGCCGAGATCGAGTGAACTCAGAGATACACTTGGAGGCCGTGATGGAGTGAACCAAGAGATGCACATGGAGGCCGGGATTGAGTGAACTCAGAGATACACTCCGAGGCCGTGATTGACCGAGTTTGGAGATGCATTTCGGAGGCCGAGATTGAGTGAACTCAGAGATACACTGGGAGGCTGTGATTGAGCGAGTTTCGAGATGCACTTAGAGGCCAAGATTGAGTGAACTGAGAGATGCAATAGGAGGCCGAGGTTGAATAAACTCAGAGATACACTCCGAGGCCGTGATCGAGCGAGTTTGGAGATGCACTTGGAGGCTGTGATCGATCAAGTTTGGAGGTGCACTGGGAGGCCGTGATCGAGCGAGTTTGGAGATACACTTGTAGTAGGCTATGATAGACCGAGATTGGAGGAGTACTTGGAGGTTGTCGATCTGGAGGTGGTCGGTGGGAGGTGCGCCTGTTGCTGAGACTCTATTCATCAGTTAGTTGAATTAAAACCGTGGGAATGTGACGAGGAAACTTTACCTTTAAAGCTCAGATGGGGAACTGGCGGGTGGTGGTGGATCGGCAGGGAGGTACGCCGGAATCTGATTCTACATCCAGGGGTCAACTCGTGACTGTGAAAATGAGGAGATGACAGACAATGTTGGGTGTATGCTGTACTCGGTATATGCTGTACTCGGTATGTGCTGTACTCGGTATATGCTGTACTTGGTGTATGCTGTACTCATTGTTAACGCATGATCATGGCATGGAGAGATAGAGAGGGATGACTCAACTTTGTGTTCTGCGATGATGGTAGAGAAAGAGGGATGGGGGATGAAGATGGGAACAAATATGGAGGATACGAGCAGATATGAGAAGCCAGGGGCACGGCTTGCCTGATTGGGTTTAAAAGAACTCCTTTCGGTGTTTGTAACTGCCGGATCGGGAGTAGTACCTGCCGTATCAGCAATGGTCATTTGACTTGCACACGAAATTCTCTTAAGTTCCAGTTTCTCATGATGGTTTCCCCCAAGTCCTCTCATCTCTCTCTTTCTCTACCATTACCTAAGAATATGAATTCAAGTCATCCCTCTCTATCTCTCCATGCCATAATGATGAGTCCACACCGAGTACATCATACACCAAGTATAGCATCATCCCAAGATCGACAGTCTCCCAGTCCCAGCCTGTTTCACATCTCTCAGCGGATTTTGTACTCAACTCTCTTCATTACCACAATTACAAGTTAACCAATGAATAGAGTCTCAGCTGCCGTCATGCCTCCCTCCAAATCGACCCCCTCCAAGTACTCCTCCAATGGTGCTCAATCATAGCCTGCAAGTGCATCTACAAACTTGCGCGGTCACAGCCTCAGAGTGCATCTCTTAGTTCACTCGATCTCGGTCTCCAATTGCATCTTCAAACTTGCTCAATCGTGGTGTCAAAATGCTTCTATGAGTTCACTTGACCTCGGCCGCCAAGTGCATCTCCAAACTCACTCGGTCACAGCCTTGCAGTGCATCTCTCAGTTTACTCAATCTTGATCTCCAATTGCGTCTCCAAACTCACTCGATCGCGGCCTCAAACTGCATCTCTGAGTTCACTCGATCTCGGTCTGCAATGGCATCTTCAAACTGGCTCAATTGCGGCCTCCAAGTGCATCTCTCAGTTCAGTCGAACTCAGTCTCCAAGTGCATCTCCCAACTAGCTCGATCACGGCCTCTGAGTGTATCTCTGAGTTCACTAAATCTCGATCACCAATTGCATCTCCAAACTCGCTCAATCACGGCCACAAAGTGCATCTATGAGTTCACTCGACCTCGGCCTCGCATTGCATCTCCAAACTCGATTGATCACGGCCTCCTAGTGCACCTCTGAGTTCACTGGATCTCGCCCTCCAAGTGCATCTCCAAACTAGCTTGATCACAACCTCCAAGTATATCGTTAAGGTGCAATGGTGGGTGTACGGAGATACAGGGGGAACGAAGGTGAAATGAACGACGCGGAGCATATATTCGGGAGACCCCGGGGTACATAGATAGATAGCATCTCATTTTCATATCATGTCATACAATGAAAATACACACTCTATCTTTGCCAACTTTTGGTCTCACTCCCTCCTTCCAGGATTTCATGGATCGGCGCAATTGCGTGGATCCTTACGGCCAGGTTGCATCATATCTTCTCATGTTCCTACACTCGTCGAGCTTAATGTAGAAGGAACGTGCGGAGAGCTTGTCGCAAAGTCACCCATTGCATTGCAATCCCGATGCAAGTGTGTACCTAATAAACCCATTCCGATGTATGGTTACAGTTGGCCACAATGCCAGAGGGTTTGTTTAAAATAGGAGACCGACAGAGAGAGTAGAAACGGCGAAACCACGATTGGAGGGTGATATGCAATGCGACACGTGGTATTGACGCCGGGTGGGGAGTATTCCGCCACCAGGGTGTCACTGACGGCTTTGGCGGAGAACGTCCACTCTGACGTAGCCCTTCCACCTGCACGGAAATATTTTTTGCTGTTGACGCAAGCCACATCGGAGAGCTCAACGTACTTTGGGTGCTTTTCTTCCTGATGGTGGCACCAGTCGGTGATATCCGGTTATGACAATGTACTGCTATTCTCAATCCAGTCGGTGTGGAAATGATTATCATTTGAATTTACTTACCCCTAGTTCTTATGTGATTGCGGCGGCGAATTCAAATACAGCCTGGCGGCAGACAATGAGCGTACTGCACAATAACTTCGTCTGGGTGTTGTTTCTGCCACGCATATACGTGTTAAGTATCCATCATCATCACTGGACAAATCATATGGATCAAAAGATGATTGACCAAATCCCGAAACCTTTTCAGCGGGGAAGAAGTTCCTCTGTTGAGCAATTTTGATTTAATGATGGACATTTGTCGATTTTTGGCCCAGTATTCTTTCTCTACACAGTTCAGAAACGCCTTCTGGTATTGGGTAGCATAACACATCTCATCCTCAGGATTCATATCACTCCTCTTGCTCTACTTCCTAAATGATCTCCACTTGCAGAATGGATTAAGGATATGCACTGAAATGAGACTCAGAGCGGTCGTTGCAGTGACTTTGGCATAATAATTGGGCAGCTTCTGGCGGGCAATCTTCATGGCGAAGTATAAGTCTTCCTTCCATTGCATCGTTTTCTTAACCAAAGATCGCATCATGCCATCCATGTGATTGAACATGTTATTATACCCAGTGATGACATGATTCTGTGTAACTGTATGTCTTTTCGACATCTACAGCATCCAGTATTGCAATATCCTCAAAACTTCCCTGACCTACTTGACAATGGTCCATTCATCCTGTGTGGTGAAGAGTGGCCAGTATTTAGAGTACTATGAATTCTTAAGCTACTCAGTGGTGAATTCTCGTAATTGGTAGGCTCTCTCAAGCAACTCCGATGTCGAATTCGAACCTATTTACTCATCCATAATAGGTAGTACTGCGATTCGTAATTTGCCTTTTTGACAGTCAATGAACTTGTTTTGGCGACCAGGATTCAGTGTAATCAATACAGCAAGCATTCTCTGCTCTATGAATGTAAGTTTCAGGTCATTCATAATGTTTCAAAATACATACTTTCTCAATTATCTTTGCCAAAGCTGGCTGCATAGCCGACATCATGTTGATTCTAGCATTGCCCTCTTTTCGTACTCCTTGACTCTTCCCAGTGTCTGTGCTTTCATTCTCTCCAAATTGCTGATCACGTGCATGGGCTTCCCACAATTTGTTGCGGCCGTTAACCACAAGACTGCTTGTGAATTGACCCAAAGCAAGCTGAATGATGTACGCCATGCATGGTGTTTGATTTCTCATTGCAGGCCACAGGATACTGGAGGCAGCAAAGGTTGATTGCAGTTCCCAGGTCATCAACTCTTTTGAAGAATCATTGTCTGTCGTAATTCCTAGTCAATGACCGTCGGTAAGCTCAAAATGGTCCAGAACCTTCTTCCAATGTATCGCTAGCCTTGCCCCAGTGTGTTGACACTTTACCTACTAATCCTAATTGCATTTCGATTCAGGAAAAGAACAGGTTATGTACCTCGTTGAATGCGAGGTGTACAGCTTGCAATGTCCATTTTCGATTCATATAATATGCTATGACCGATGATATTGCCAAGTTTTTTCTGGATGTTCACCTATCTAAAGTTAAGCTAACTTCATTTCTTGATGGTAATTGCTTCTTAATTGCATCCACTCTCAGTCAGTATATCATTGAGCAATGGTTACTGAGGGTGCTGGCGGATAGAAGCACCAACTCGCTGCATAATGCATTTTATGACCATTGTAGCTTGAGGTTTGAGATAGCGTTCCATGAAATTTGAGCTGAAACAAATCCTAACATGATGTAGCGATTCCAGGTATCTTGGTGAAATTCAGCCATTAGGATGTGTTGTGCTGCCAGTTTAGAGTTTGGTGTCTGTCAACACTGTCAATAAAAGTACGACCAAATAGTCGAAGATGAATTTCTTTTGCCATCTTACAATTGTAATTCCACGACTGTCTTGTCTCTTCAATATGGCCAATGCTGTTTCTTCAACGGTTGAACTTGTCCATTCCAGAACTTCCAACTGTGCTAGTTCGTTTAACTTTGCAATGTGCGACTTTGCCAGCATGTGTTTGCCCTGGGAGCTGGTCCCATGCTCTGAAAGATGTCGAAGAACTTGATGAAACACGATACATATGATGCCAGCCCTGCTGGTCTCCTCAATTCCGCAGTGCAAAAGGAAATGCCATGAAGTTGCATGTCGAGAATTTTTCGATCCAATAACACACTTAGAACCCAGATTTTTTGATGCCCCCCAAGCATCGAAGACGATTTGTAAGGTAAGGTTGGTGAAATCGCAAACAAAGAGTTCTTCATTGTTGGAAGATATCATACTATCTAGCAATAAGGTATTTATAGATTGGGAATCCGATATGGCTATAAGACGTTGGAGACTGGGTTATTCTGGTTGAGAGACTGTACAAGGGGACATTATTATTGAGTAGAATGCAGGTGCTTTAATATTGACTATAGATCTACTTGCAAGTCAATAGTAAGACCGGTGAGAGACTGCATGCATAGTTTTTCAGTTGTATAGAGGCTCATACTAAAACACAGATCAATAAGAACAGCATTCAAGAATGATGCAAGGAATTTCGTTGCTGCAAAGATTACTGAGCCCGACAAAACAATTTACTGCTCCGCTGACATATTTTTATGAAGTGCTAGCGGAATTGTTAATGGGTTTTTTGCCAACAAATGCGGCAAATACGGTGATTCAGGGTATATGTCAATGCCAAGCCGTTGGATTATGCAAGTTGCATGACCATAAATCGTTGACACTCCATTGACGAATAGTTGACTCTCTGCTGAAGCTCTGTTGACGCTCTGTTGACGCTCTGTTGACGCTCTGTTGACGCTCTGTTGACGCTCTGTTGACGCTCTGTTGACGCTCTGTTGACGCTCTGTT